>Ga0247837_1000208_pt1 | contig 118535 bp, 77 predicted proteins | sample LaCtaG_2_FD_187115 | JGI IMG/M metagenome (GOLD analysis project Ga0247837, IMG submission 187115) | Freshwater microbial communities from meromictic Lake La Cruz, Castile-La Mancha, Spain - LaCruzMarch2015_14.5m | ecosystem: Environmental > Aquatic > Freshwater > Lake | place: Spain... | reverse complement strand
AGCTCTTATTGAGTATAGCAAGGAAAGGATAGGCCCAGAAAGACTCCAATCGTACCTAGACGTGCAGGAACTCGCAGAGAAATGCAGAGTGCTGGCTAGTTATGGCGTCTCTGCGGCGCAAAAGCTATTAAGGAAAGCCGCTTGGCTGATCCCTGAAGACATGGAAGCCGAAGTCTAATTGGAAATAAGCTCTTCAGACTCATTATAGTCTAAGCTACCTTTCAGCTAGCCCACTCAAACTGGCTAACCTCCACTCCATGTCTATTGCCTAATAATCCATCCCTATGAGTGACGAAGAGGACGAAGAGTTGGAAGTGAGCGACTCAGACGAGGAAGTGCCAGTAGTGCAACTCTGCTGCCTGCCTTTCCCAGACCTGCACAGTCTCGACTCCAGTATCACAGAGGACTTCAGCACACTACTCACTGTGCTGGCCAATGAAGACTGCGAAAAGGCACATGCAGCTGTTATGCGCATTCGGAAGTTGCTGTCGAATGAGTCGAATCCGCCGATTCAGGCAGTGATAGAAGCAGGGGGAGTGACTGTTCTGCACAGAGCTATGAAGCATGAAGATGAACGGATTCGGTATGAGGCCACTTGGGCGATTACCAACCTCCTCTCCGGGAACTCGAAGAACACTGCGAAAGTACTGAAATCAGGCTGTATCCCCACTCTAGTGAGCCTCATGAATATAGAGGAGTCCTGGGGAGTGAAGGAACAGGCTCTTTGGGCCTTCGGCAATATCGCCGGAGACTCCACTCAGTGGAGAGACCAGGTACTGGAAGCAGGCGGCCTGACTGCCATTCTTGCCAACCTGCGAGAGGACTCCCGCACTTACATGAAGAACGCCTGCTGGGTGGTGTCCAATATGGTCCGAGGCAGACCTGCTCCTGATACTGCCTACCAGGTCCAGGCTGCTCCCTTCGTCCTCGCTCACATCAGCCTGGAAAGCGACAGTGAAATCAACTGCGATCTGCTCTGGGCGCTTAGCTACATTACGGAACAGAGTGTGGATAATATTGGACTCAACTCGAGTTATTGTGAGTTGTTGGTGCAGTTTACCGCCAATTCGGCTATACCAGTTGCCCTACCAGCTTTGAGGACTATAGGCAATATCATCTCTTCCACGGATAAGTACACTCGGGTCTTCATTCAAATGGGCGTATTGGACAAAATGAAGGAGTTGCTTCAGCACTCTAAGAAGAACATCCGCAGAGAGACTTGCTGGGTGCTCAGCAACATCTGCGCTGAAAGCAATTCCGTAGTCGAGCAAGTCGTCCTCTCCGGTATTCTCCCACAGGTTATCAATCTCGCCCTGGAAGACGAAGCAACTATCAGAAAAGAAGCGGTGTGGGTGATAGCCAACACCTGTGACCACTGTTCACTAGAACTCAAGCCTGCTCTGCTGGCTATAGGGGTTGCTCAGCCGCTCATAGAGGGTTTGAGCTTTGAGGACCGGAAGACTAGGGGAGTGGCTATTGATGGACTAATGGGCTTGCTTAAAAATGTAAAGGAAGCCATTAGTCCTGAAGTGATTCTTTCGCATGTGGATGTGGGCGAGGTGGTGATGCACTGTAAGGAACTGGCGAGCCAAGGAACAGCCAGGGCCAAAGGTCTGTTGAAGGAAATCGCCTGGCTGACTCCAAACGACAACGATTTAGACCAATAGACAAGTGCTAGTAAGCAGCTAGTTAATAGCGCCTCTTTATAGACAATAAATGAGCATATCGCAGGAAGTCAGTGACTCAGACCAGGAAGCCCCTACACTGCAGCTCTGTTGCCACTCCCAGTCCCAGCTGCGGGCACTGGACTTAGGCACCACTGAGGACGTCAGTACAGTCTTGGCAGCGAAAGACAGGGACAGAGTCTATGCAGCCGCTACCCAATTCGCAGAATGTTAAAAAGTGTCAAATCCACCAATTCAAGCCGTAGTTGAGGCAGGCGGAGGTCCTGCACAGAGCTATAAAGCGACTAGGGCTGCTATCAACCTCCTCGCTGGCAGCTCCAAACAGACCACTAAAGTCTTCAAACACAACTGTATTTCCACTTTAGTGGACATTGTCAACTTCGACAAGTCCTGGACTGAAGAGAAACAGGCACTCTGGGTTTTAGCTAATGCAACTGCGGATTCGGCCTTGTGGTGCGATAAGGTGCTGGAAGCAGGCGGCTTGGAGGCCGTGCTCACTCACCCACAGGACCTCTCTCGGTCCTGTACGGAACTCGCCTGCACAGTAGTGTCCAATATCTTCCGAAGAAGCCCGACCCCTGCGCTTCCCTACCAACTTCAAGCTCTTCCTTTTCTACTCGCCCACTTTAAGTCTGAGAATTCTGTGCTAATCAGCCAAAACTCTTACTCATATCATCCCGGAAAGCATAGAAAGCTTTGAATTGACTCCAAAAATGTATCGATTGCTCTTCAGTTTCCGAAATTTGAAGCAGGAATGTAGTAATAGGAAAGGTGATATCGAAGACTGAAGCTCACACTGCCTATTGTTTAGAGTGCGGACTGCTTGACGCAATACAAAGGTACCTCGCACATCAGAAAGTTGGAATTCGGAAGCAAGCCTACTGGCTCCTAGGCAATATAGCAATCGAAGGGGCCGGTAAGGCCCTTGAAGTGCTGGCTTCAGGACTAGTTCCGCTCGGAATTCTTTGGCCATGAAGGATGAAGTTACTGCCAGGAAGGAAGCGATATGGGGTTTAGACACAATTTTCCATAATGTGCCAGCTGAAGGCAAACTCCAATTACTAGAATTTGGTACAAGTCACCCATTTATTACAGGCTTGACCGTTGATAACAGCGATGTGGTCGGATTATTGATTTCCGCGATATACATTTGATGAAAAGCGTTGATTCTGAGGTGCTGGTTAGATATATTTACGTGTGACACTGACAACGAGCTGCCAAATCAAGAAAGCGCCAACTGTCTCTTGCAGGAAATCGCTAAATTTACCCCAATAGCTAATTTCCTTCATTAGTGATGCTTTTCTGCTGTTTCTCAGACAAAACTCAATCATATTAATCTAAGAAGCATGCTCCTCGCGTATATTGATAGGGTTGAAAACAGGTATTTTCCAATTGACACAGTACCCACATATCGAAACTACTCCCTGCTTCCCATTAAATACCATTCCGCCCGTATATCAGCTTAATTCTCTAAGCGAAGACAATTATCAGCACGAGCGACACAATGAGCAGCACAATGCAGCAAATCATTGCTCCGTCCGCAGACTTGCGAATCAGATCCATCATGCGGAAGTTAGCGCGCTCCATCTGCGTCTGCCGATGGTCCATGTTGTGGCCCATTTCTTCGAGGAGTTGGTTGTGCAGGTCTACCTCGTCGCCCATGTTTTGGGCTACCACTACTAGGTTCTCAGTAGTGCCGACAATGGCACTTTCAGCCTCCGCTTGCTGGCGAAACTGCGCTTCTTTGGCTTTCATGAGTTCTTGCTTAGTCATATTCCTTGTATCCGCGGACTCTTCCCCCATTCCCTCTCTCCTGAATTTGACAGCGGCAACAGGGGAACTCCTCCCTGTGCTTACAGCCTTTCGTAGCTGTTCATCTGCCTCATTCAGGTCGTTTTCCAGGTCGTGGACGAGTCCTCTGCGCCGCTCATACTCCGTCGGCGTCATCTTGTAGCGGGTTAAGTCAGTTTCGTACATGTGCAGAGTGCGAATTAGGGAGTCCACGTCCACTGCGAGTTCCTGGACAGCTCCACGCAGCTTGGAGTCCTGGCGACTGGTGCTTTCGCCCGCTGCGCCCAGCCGCATTCTTTCCTCCAAGTCCAGCAGCAGCTGGTTGCGCACTCTCGTGGCTTTGTCCAGGTCTCGAAGGAACTCGTCTCTTGTTGCCATTTACCTCTACACACTTGGACTTGGTGTTTCCCTCACTGCTGAGAGGTAACTGCCGGGAAAGAAGGGAGTGAACCCATTTTACAAGCTGCATGGAGGTCATATCCTTACCTTCTGACAGGATAGAGACCCAGCCTGTTACTGGAAGGACTATTTGATTGGCCTCTATTGCCAAGCGAGAGTCCGGATGACTAGAGGGAGGTGCGAGCTGTTCAAGGAAACATGGGAAATTAAGGGTTCCTACAATAAAGGCCTGGGCATTGCTGAAAATGCATGTTCTATGGGCGGGCAAGTGAAGGAAATCCAAAAAAGCCTGCCCCCGCTACCTGGGAAAAGCGGGCTTTCAGGTAGTGCGAACTTTGGCACTACCGCTGCCTCCCTCTGGGTGCTAGAGACTACCCTATTCACCTGAGTCTGACCTGGATCTGTCTATTTCTCCTTACAGGTGTCTATACAAGTGAAGCAGCTAAGATCTGATAGGGACTGATGAAATGCATTCAGCTGGAAATTGCCTATATAGTGACTGAGAATTGGCAGGTCCTTTCCGCTGTTATCTAAAGTCAAATATCCATCACTAAGGACTTCTTCTAGGTACAATCGCCAAAATGAACGAAATTCACTAAGAAAAGGTCTTAGAATGGGGCAGAAGTCCATAGGAAAAGAAAGCTACAGAGCAGCAACTGCGCTTTTCTTATTCCCACTAGGCCACGTAATGCCCACGTGAACAGTTAAGAACTATTTCCCAGAGTAAAATGTGGGATTTGCGAGTGAGGGAAGGAGACTAGCTGCTAGTTGCAGTGGAACCGAGGGGAAAGTCGAGTTGAGAAGGAGGACTTAGCCTGTCAGCAGCAGTTTGTCACTTAGGCCAGAAGGTCATAACTTAAGACACTTTTCAAAGGAAATACAGCGGAGAGACTGAAAGTGAGCTCTTTTCTAGCGATATCTCCTTTAATCCGTCCAGTTCTCCACTTGCACCCAGTTTGCAGCACTAATAGGGATATAATGGCAGACAATTTGGTCCTGCTGTATTGCTGCATGGCCCTAGGCTGCGAAAAAGCCTACAACAACAAGTTCAACCTCAAGAGACATGTGAATTGTCGCCACTCCCTGAGCAGACAGCACTGCTGTGACCTGTGCAAGCGGCAGTTTGCCGGCCACCAAAACTTGGTAGAGCACCAGTACTTGCACAGTGGCAAGAAGCCCTTCGCCTGTCCAGTGTGCCGGCAGCGCTTCAGACAGGCGAGTCAGCTATTGCTGCACAAAAAACTGCACCGCATGCGAAGTCAGGTAGAAGTTAGGGATTCGAAGTAAGTCTAGGAAGACTTCAGGCAATTTGAACCATCAAAGTAGTTCATGGGTGAAAGCGACTCCAGCATAAATCCCCATAGTTCCATTTCCTTCTAGAAACTTTGTCTACTTGCTACGCAGGGATTTCCTTTGGAACTGGGCCGGAGCTGCCTTGGGTGAGTGAAAGTCATCAGAAGTGTATTTTTGCAGTGCAGATATTTCAGATTGCACTTCGGGACTTCCATGCTATTGGAACTGCCGCACCTCTAACTCGATCACTTGTACCACTTCAGTGGACTATCGCCTTGGAATAGGCCTGAAATTGCAGGTAAATGGCGCGAAGGAGCCCTATTACTCTGGCTAAGATAAGGGTTTGACCCTGATTGAGACTGAAGTCCCACTGTAAGTCTATAACCGCATAGAGGCAGGTACTTTCCTGCTGTTTGGCTTCTGCAGCCAAAATAGCGGTTTAGACTTGCAGGAAAGAGGTGTCTGTGAAATACCCTCTTGGCTGCAGTATCACCGATACAGCCAATGCTTAAAACACCTATTCCAGCTGTATTCCTCATCAATCCTACTAACAGTGCATTACTACAATCACAAAGGCAACTTCCTGCGTCTGAGCACTGCAGGGTCCTTCGGGTCACTATAGACCCTGCGGTATGCAGAATTGTGAGTAGTGATGTGGTGGCAGGGAGGAGTAGCGAGTCGGAGCAGCTCCTCAGGCTTCTGTTTGTAGCGGGGGTTGAGCAGGTTCGAGCCTGACCTCAGCGGGTACATTCGTTGGTGGGTGGTGCTTGAGTCGTACGACACCTTGGAAAGCCCGACAATGCTGCGAGCTCGAGTCGGACTGCTGCGTGACTGTTCAAAGCTGTGACTGTCAGTCGGGATGTAGTGCTGTTGGTAGGTGGAAGTGCCAGCGAACTTGACATCTCCCAGACGACTAGGCACGTTGGGTCGCTTTTCATGGTTAGCAGCCGCAGGTCCCCAGTCCAAGTAGTCCCCTGCATAGGAACTGGAAGCAATGAAGTTGTACTTGGGAGATGAGGACTGCGCCCTGGCTATTTCCGCCTTCACAGGAGACCGAGGCGCCTGATAGTCAGTCCTCATAGAGCTTCTCAGTTCCATGCCGCCAGGCACTGCATAGTAAGGCAAGTACGGTGCGAACTTCTTAACTGCTTCGGTCCTTAGGCGTTTGTAGGAGCGCTGGTAGCTTGTGGCGTAACTGCGGAAGCGAGGGACTGGCAGGCTGGGACAGAGGTGGTGGCCGCAGGTGCAGAGGTTGCACAGGCATTTCCCCACTTTGTGGTCGTTCTCAGTGATTATGCCGATTTCAGGGTCGCTGAGAAGGCAGCAACGCTGAGGGGAGTCTTCCATTAACCGACTGTTACAGAGTGGAAGAGAGATTGGAGCGGTTAGGAAGCAGGGTCTGTCAACTGAATTCAAGGGAAAAGTTATATGTATGTATTCAAGTGGAATAGAGCCACTAACTGCTTTAACTAGTGTCTTCATCCAACACATTGCACCTACATCTGCACCCCGAAACCGGACACTCCGCATTCGTCTCAAACCACAGCGCCAAGTGCCCCACATGTCCGCCATGTCTGCACTTCTGACACCACCCCACCCACTCCCCATACCCCAGTTCCTGCGGCCTCAAGGCGCCCTGCCCACTTCTAGCATTCGACAGTTGCAAGTACGGGTTGAGGGAGCTGATTGGCCGCAGACAAAGTGCACACTTGGGTAGGAGTTTCTTGCAGTGAGGACAATGGTTGAGAATTGACTTCGTGTGCAGCTCGTTCCAAGCGATTTTGTGGCCGATTTCGCTGACCATTTGAGGGACTCCGAGGGACTTCCCACACATGTAACAGCGCAGGCTTTGGCCGGAGGTAGCCCCGGTCACTGTAGTCCCCAACATGCGGTTTTTCTCTATGTCGAACAGACATCTCTGCTCGAAGAGGCCTTCGGAGTTGAGGAAAGCGGTGTAGTCCTCGACCCAGGCACGTGCACTGTCTCCACTACTGTATTTGAGCAAGTAGACGCCCAGTACCGCCCCAGTTTCCCGGTCCTTCGTCCTTTGCAGGTATTTCTCTATGATTGGGACGCTTTCTGCAGTGAGTCCTGTGAGTAGGATGCCGTGGGGGTCGCCGGAGGCTTTGGATTGCTCGAGTTCGGCCTTAATGAAGGTCAGGAGACTGCTGTCTTGGTAAAAGCGGCAGGCCACTGCTAGACGGTCCCTCACTTCTAGCCGCTTTCTCAGAAGGATCTGAGAAGGGCTGAGTCCACTCAAAAACAGCAGCAAACTGCTGATATATTCATCCTCTTCCGAATTCGCAAGCTTAGAAAAGAGCATCTTCATGCGGTCATCCAGTTCTTTGAGCGGAAACGTCTCCAGCAGCGACACCAGCGCTCCATACCGCACCGGGCTGTTTTTCAGTGCCAATACCGCCCGATACGAGTTGAAATTCATCATCGCTATCATCGCACTCCTCGTAAACAAGCCCAAAGTCTCATTTTCCTGATACACCACATCTAAACTCGCAGGCTCCTGGTCATCTCCCCAGCCACACATCTTCATACAAGCCAGGCGAGTGTCACTGGTGTAGACCGGGTGCAGGTCCCATAGCTCTGTGGTACGCTGGGTGGAACTGTGTTGGGACTGGGTGAGGAGGGATAGAATGCCTGTGCAGGCAGTTGGGTTGGAGTCTACGAAGTCCAGGAAACTGCGTAAGGCCTGCAGATGCGGCTTTTCTAGTCCGCTCTTTAGACTCATTAGTGACGGAATCACTATGGAGCTATGCACTTTGTCACTACTAGCTTACCTACCTATCAAATCGCCGATAGACTTCCACAGGGCCACGTCGTTGCCGCACTCTCAGTCTCCACCTACGACACAGTCGTTTCTGCCTACAGAGTACCACGAGAGCCCAGCGCAGGAATTGCTTGAGGAGGGGGGAGGAGGGTCGGGACGGGGGCTGGGACTTGGCAATCCAGGGGTGCTGGATCAACTCCCATATCTTCGCTCTCGTCCTGGGATTCGAGTCCAGAAGTCGCTCAAGGAAATAGCGGATTTCAGGGGAAACTGGCCGCTTAAAGGTTAACTGAAAGCGCTGAATTGCTTCCATGACTTCCAAAAAAGTATCCGCAAAGAAAGGCAGCTCCTTGAACACCATCGCGTACAGGGTCAGTCCCATCGCCCAAACATCCGCCGCCATAGCTGAAAAGTGCTCCGGTGTGGCTGTGTGTTCCCTTACCTCCACAGCACTCTGGAGGGAAAAATTGGATTGTGCCCACAGTTTTTATGGTTAAGTCATTCGCGTCACAGATCATTGCTTGTCCGAAGTCGCAGATTTTGACAGTGTCGTCGGCTGTGACGAGGATGTTTTGAGGCTTGATGTCGCGGTGAGCGATGCAGTTGTAGTGCACTGGGTGGGAGTTACGGTAGTCGAGGCCGAGGAACATGCCGCGGAGCAAGCGGCGGAGGATAGCGTCGGTCAGCTGAGGAGCAAATGCGCAGGTGAAAACTCTGGTGGCTGAGTGCCACTGCAGCAGCGGTCCCTTCGCACACAAGTCCACAATCAAGTACAGCTTATCATTCTCCGAGTCATCCAGCACTTCCATCAGTCTCACCACATTCCTATGCGAGAACTTCCTCATGATTTCCACCTCCTTCATCACATCGTCCAGAGCAGTGTGAAACTTCATCCCGCCCTTGTCATTCTTCATGAACTCTCGTCTGCGCCGCAGGATGGCTTTGTTGAAGATCTTTACGGCGAATTGCTGGCCTTCGCGGGTGCAGACTTTGACCTTGCCAAAGGAGCCTTGGCCCAGCTTGTTGACTAGGGTGTAGCCGTTGACTATCTTGTGACCGAGGGAGTTCTTGTAGCAGGCAGTCACTGGAGTCAGTCGGCCTTCCATACCTTTTTACCTGCTAAGAACTGTCCTATCAGAGTCACTATTGGAATACATAGTGCTTTGCGTCTTACTGGCTGATAGCAGGCAAGTAATTGGTCCTTGCGCATTACCTTAATATTCCTCCTCGGACTTTCTGCTTTTCACTCATTGATGTCGCTACCACTAGTCATATGCTGCAGGTCTATTTGTCGAACTAGGTTACTAGAGGGTGTCAGCCTTCGGCAGTTGGTCCAGGTTCTCAGTAGACTCCTTGGACTCCTCTGCCACTTCCTCTTCCTCGTCCAGCTCTACCTCCGGCTCTTCCAACTTGGCGTCCTCTGCAATGCCCATGTCTTCACTTACTAGGCTTTGAATGCGTTTGTAAGTGTTGGTCGGGTTGGGGATCACAAAGCCTGAATTGATGAGTGCCATGTCATAGAGTGTCTCCACCAGTCCCCGCGCCATCTTATCATTGGGATTAGTGCGCGCATAGTCCTTCATGCGCTTAACCAAGGGGTGCGCAGGGTTCACTTCCCACGTTTTAGGTGCATTGTTATGGTCTTCCTTCTTCCTGTAAGACGCAAAGGCCTGCGCTCTCGTCAATCTCTCCATATTGGCTGAGTACCCTTCCTCGCCAGTGGTCACCACACTAGGCTCATCCACCAGTTTGTTAGAAACCACTACGTCCTTCGCTGCAGGGGCAATGATGCCTTTGAACCAGTCGGCCATCACACTGTACATTTCCTTCAGCTTCTTTTCCTTTTTCTTCGCCAAGTCATCTTCATCACCCAGCTTCCAGTCGTTCTTCGCCACGTTCTGCAACTTGTGTTTCTCGTATTCGTTGAGGGAGTTCACAGTGTATTCGTCGATAGGGTCGTCCAGCAGCAGCACCTCATATCCCTTCTTCTTGAGCTGCTGAATCAGCGGGGATTGGTCCAGCTTGGTCCTGTCTTCTCCTGCTATGAAGTAAATGTCCTCTTGACTTTCCTTCATTCTGGAAATGTAGTCGTTCAAAGAGGTCAATTCATGCACATTATTGGAGCTGTAAAAGCGCAAAAGCCGGGCTAATTTGGCCTTATTGCCAGGGTCATCCATCACTCCCAACTTAATATTCTTCCCGAAAGACTTGTAAAAGGTCAGGTATTTCTCTGTTTCCTCCTCATCTTCTGCCAACTCATTCAGCGACTGCAGGATTTTCCTGATGATTTTCTTATTAATCAGTTTCAAAATCTTGGTCTGCTGCAAGTTTTCTCGAGACACGTTCAACGGCATATCGTCAGAGTCGACAACTCCCTTGATGAAGTTCATATACCTGGGCACTAAGTCGGTAAATTCGTCAGTTACCAGCACTCTTCGCACATATAGCTTTATAGGTGCGTTTTTAGCGTAATAGCCGTCAAATAGATCATATGGAGCTTCGCTGGGGATATAGAGCAAAGCCTTGAACTCCACCTCTCCCTCGGCTGTGAAGTGGATATAGGTCAGAGGTTCCTTTGTGTCTTTGCTGAGTGTCTGGTAGAACTTCGTATACTCCTCGTCCTCCACATCGTCCCGCAGCCATAAAGGCTTATTTTCATTGATGGGTTCCCATTCCCACACTTTCTCCTTTATCACTTTGGTCGTCTTTTCCTCGCTTTGCTGGGCGAGTTCCTCCTCTGTGAGCGGCACTTCACGAGACACTTCCTTCTGCACCTTCAAGTAAATCGGGTACTGCAGGAACTCAGAGTACTTCTGAAGGATACGCTTGAGTCGGATTTCGTCCAAAAACTCCTCAGCGTCTTGCTTCAGCAGCAAAGTCACTCGAGTCCCGCGCAGCAGAGAGTTACCGCGCGGGTCCTGCAGGACGTTAAAAGTGTTCGTGGCCTGGGAAATCCATATGTGTTGGTCGTCGTCATTGTGCTTGCTCGTGACAGTGATCTTGTCCGCTACCAGGAAGTTGCTGTAAAAGCCCACACCGAACTGGCCAATGAGGTTGATGTCTCCCCCGGATGCAAGGGCTTCAATGAAGCTGGTGGTGCCGGATTTGGCCACTGTGCCTAGGTTCTTAACTAGGTCCATTTTGGTCATTCCAATGCCTGTGTCAGTCACACTGAGTGTCCTAGCGTCTTTATCGAACTCCACTCGGATTTCAAGTCGCTTCTGTTCCTCGCTTTCGCCCAGGACTGAGTCGTCGGAGATGGACATGAAGCGGATTTTGTCGAGTGCATCGGAGGCGTTGGAAATGGTTTCTCTGAGGAAAATCTCCTTGTTGGTGTAGAGACTGTTGATGAGGATGTCCATCACTCGGGCTACATCTGCTTGGAACTCGTGCTGCTCTCCCTCACTCTCAGCCACTTCAATATCCTCGTTGCCTGTGTTCTCAGGAGTTTCCTGGCCTGTGGCAAGCAGCACCAGGACTAGGAACAGGACTGGCACTCGCCGCATTAACTATTACACGTGTTTTCAATATGGTAATCTAAAGCGACTTAGGTGGTTTTACAGTTTATTGGAAACCGAGTTATTGACAGACTTGCTGGCATGCGTCCTACGCAGCGCTTTCAGCCCTCTGCTGACTTTCTGCTCATGCAGCTTCATCAGTCCCTGCATGCGTTGTGCCTGTCCACTGCCTTGTTTGGAAGTGACAGCAGTGTGAGTCTGCGGCTCTGTCAGTTTCATAAGTCCGTATTGCCGTTCCAATAGGTCTTCTTCCCCAGCGGGAGCACTGGCTCCGATGAGTTCCGCAATATTGTCACCCACGTTGATGTCACTGTAGTGCATGAGAGACAGGGCCTGCCAAGTCACACTTACAGCGTTGTGCCGCTGCTGGTACTGCTCACTGTAGTTGCTGGGCGCTGGACGGCGGACAGCCAGGATATCAGCTGGTACTGAGCTGAAGCGGGAAGAGTCCACAGAGGAGCGGAGGGCGGAGTTGCCAGAGCTTTGAGTGGCCTTTCGTGCCTTCCACTCCTGCAATTCTGGGATCTGAGAGCCGCGGAGCCGGGCACGATAGCGCTGCGCAAGGTCGTCTTCAGGAAGGCGGTAGCCTGCTTTCTCTATGCTGAGTGCCACTCCGAACCGCTTCATCCGCTCTGCAATTTGCTTGGGATTTTCCAAGCCCAGTTCCAAGTACAGCAGCTTTCGCTTGTCCTCCGAGCTCTTCCCTGCCACATTAGTTCCATTCAGCCGGTCGTAAACTGCGTCAAAGCGTCTCTCTGCCACCCGTCCCAGACACGCTAGGAATTGCTCATAGGCCATTTTCCTCTGTCCTCCGCAAGTCATCAAAAAGACCGCCTTCAACTCCTCTTTACTCAGTTTCTGCGCATCCGTCGCTTTCCCTGACAAGTCGAAATCAATGGCGAACTTCACGAACTTGCCCAAGTTCCAATGTGACAAGTTGGCGGTGATTTCCTCAAACGTAGGCTTCGGCCCCACATTACACTGCTGTCTGCAGTAGAAATCGAATATGGTGTGCAGACTTTTGCTCTGCTGGTCTTGAAGCTGCTTGGCCAAGGCCTCGCTTTGCTCGTATGGACGTTCGAAGGCTTGCAGCTGCCGTTCTAAGGTGGCTATGAGTGCTTCTAAGGCTTGGGCCTGGGCAGGGTTCTCGCCGAGTTGCTCAATTGCCTGTTTGTACTCTCGAATGGAGGCTTTCAGTCGCTCGGCCACTGAGACTGAGGCGGCCTTCGCAGCTCCCCACCTTTGCAACGCCTCTCTGAAGTCCTCCAGAGTCACCCAGGCGTCACTCGCAGGAGGCTGAGACTGGTGTCTTCTGTGCAGTGCAGGACTCCTCTCGACCGACTTCCGCGGCTGCCGATTCGCCAGCGACTCCCTAAACTTAGCCACATCAGTCGGTCCAAAGCCACTCGTGGTGCCTTTCAAGTCTTGGAACAACTGCACAGCCTGCCGGAGCGATAACAGTCCTGCGGAGGCCAAAGCTGTGAAGCCAGCCTCTACCTCGTCCACACTTTCCCTCGCCTCTAGCACTGGTGACTCTGAGCGGACTCCCAGCGCATAGTGCGCTAGCAGCGCACCCTTGCACTCCACATAGCTGGGAGTCCGTCCTTGCATAGCCGCCTCTAGTAGATCTCTGATTTCCTCTGCAGTGCTGGCGGTGTCCTTCGCTACAGCCTCACAAAGCCCTTGCAGAGGGCTACTTTTCGCCTGGTCTGAGGACTCGAAGGACTGTTGGTAGTAGTCTGTGCGCAACTTGCTCAGGAAGTCCATATAACGTATTAGTGGGGAAGCAGACACTTCGCATATAGTGGGGAAATAGCCACTTTGGGACTGCTTTATAGTGGGTAGAGGAGAGATGGGTGGGTGTAGCCTACTGTTATGATGGAAAAGTAGGAGAAAAAGATTGAGGAATTCGATGTGATTCCCAGAAAATATATTGAGATTAGGCAATTTGTTATAGTATTGGCTTATTGTGGCCAATTTAAAGTGATTTCGTCATTTTCTCGTTTCAATTTTTTCACTAAACGCTACTTTTCGACCTGTTGCAAAAATGAAGCAATTTGCCGTATCCAGTGATTAATATATTAACCCTAAGCGAAATTAGCCAGTTTCTACCAAAATTCTGAGTCGAAAGTAGTGAATAATGAGGACTAGTAGCAGTGTATGTCCCTCTTTGCCCTCATTTTCCGCCAATTTCTTCCCTATACAAGTCAAATGCGCCTCAGTATCCGCCAATAGTGGTGTTTTTGCCAGGGCGAGCAGTGCGAATAGCCATACTTCGTACTCAGAGGGCAAATGGTCCTCACTCGCCCAGCGCGCCATCGCCTTTATCAGCGTCACCACAAGTGCATGACTGAAGCGAACTGCATAGTCAGTCCAGGGCTGGTTCTGCGGGTCATTAAAATAAGTCCACCACTGAGGCTTGGTGCCGGGCTGGTAGTCCACGAGAGAGGCTGAGGGCAGGGAGTCGAGTTCTGAGCGGAGGGCGGAAAAGTGGGCAATGATGGGTGGAATGCGCTGGACAGACACTGAGACTGATACTGCTGTGACGCAAGGGAAGGAGCTCTCCCAAGCTGGAGACTCTTGGCCCGGGAGTCTCCTCGGAATACTGAGCTGCTCTGCCTGTTCCCTCACTCTCAGCAGGTAACTCAGCGCTTCCGACTGCTCTCCTCCCTCCTCCGCCAACTCAAACACCGGCACCAAGTCCGCCCCCTCCTCCTCACTGTCCTCCATACCACTATTACTAGGACTTGGGCAGGGCCAGGCCAGTCTTGGGCAGCTGCAGTTTGGGGATTTTCGCATCAGGCGGCTTCCCTGGCTGTTCCTTTAGCTTCTCTTCGAGCCGCACAATGGTGGTCTGCAGCTGCTCCACAGTCTGTCTCTGCTCAGTGCGAGTCTGCTTCTCGCTTTCCAGGCTGTTTCTGTGTGGGTCTCACTGCAGTACGGAGCGGAGTTTGCGGTTTTCGTCCTCCAGGGAACGCATCCGCTGGCCCTTGTTTTGGCTTAGTAGTTCTTTCAGCTTGGCGTTTTCAGAGGCGAAGTGACGGAGGGCTTCCTTGGCCTGGGTCAACTGTCCCTCAAAGCGGTCCTTTTCTTCCAGCAAAGTCTCCACACTTTGCAGCGACATGCCCGCGTCCAGCCGCACCACTACCTCCTCACAGGCTTCCCCGGGCTCCAAAGGCACCAACTTGCACAGCTGCAGCTTTTCAGTGCCCAGCAGACTGTGGCAGTAGCTGCGGTAGTCCTGGGAGTTCAGACCTGCCTGCTCCACCGTGGGAGTCAATACCGAGATCAAAACCATTGTAAGTAATGAAAAGTGGGAAGTATGTGCCGCCCGCGCTGAGGAAACAGCAGGCAGAACCCCAGCCTTCTGAGCCTCAGCTTCCCGAGCCTACTGAGCCCACTGCGCCTTCCCAGCCCTCCAAATTCGCCCGCTTTATCTCCACTGCGCCCACAGGCAACAAGGCTGAGACGGCCTGGGGCTCTCGCGACTCCCGCAACGGACATTTGGAGGCTGTGAAGGTGGAGGAAGAGGAAGAACTGTTTCGCAAGCATAATAGCGGAGGCAGCTTTGCTTCGCTTGAGGACATTCCGGTGGAGGTCAGCCAAGAACTCACACCTATCAGCAACTTCTCAGACATGCGCCTCCACCCTACCCTCGCCGCCAATCTCCAGCGACTTAACTACACCCAGCCCAGTCCCGTGCAAAAATATGTCATCGGAGCAGTTCTGGCAGACAAAGACGTCATGGCCTGCGCTCAAACCGGCTCCGGCAAGACCGCAGCCTACCTACTACCCATTTGCTTCAAGATGGTCAGAGACGGCCCACCCCGCAGTTCCAAGGTCCGGTCAGCCCGGCCTGTTGCGCTGGTCCTGGCTCCTACCCGAGAACTAGCAGTGCAGATTTACGAAGAAAGCAGAAAGTTGGTGTCTTCCACAGGGATCCGAGTGACGGTGGTGTATGGAGGAGCAGACCCCAAGGTGCAGAGCTGGGAGCTGAACAATGGCTGTGATGTGTTGGTGGGGACGCCTGGCCGTCTCCTCGACTTCCTCAACCGCGGCAAAATAAGCATGACGGATATTCGCTATTTGGTGATTGATGAAGCGGACCGAATGCTGGATATGGGCTTCGAAGTCCAAATCCGGCAAATTCTCGAAAATGAGGAACTGCAGGACAATATTCAGTCAATTATGTGCAGTGCGACCTTCCCGCCTGCTATCCAAGCCCTGGCCAGCAACTACATGCAGGCCTACGTCTACCTGGCTGTCGGCAGAGCAGGCTCCACCACTGAGTTCATCAAGCAGGAGCTGAATTACGTTCTGGACGAGGACAAATTCGTGATGCTGCACGAAATCATGCAGAAGATGTCAGGACTGGTGCTGATATTTGTCGAAACTAAGCGAGACGCAGACTACTTATTCGAGCGGCTCTACCAAAGCGGCTACTCCTGCAACTGCATACACGGAGACAGAGAACAAGCAGAGCGGGAACAGGCCCTCGCAGCCTTCAAAAGCGGCACTCGGCCTATCCTAGTAGCGACTGACGTGGCTTCCCGAGGACTGGACATCCCCAATGTCACGGCTGTCATCAACTACGACCCGCCCAACAATATAGACGACTACGTGCATCGCATAGGACGTACCGGCAGGGCAGGCCGCGAGGGTAGAGCCATTACCTTCATCAATGGCAAGAACCAGGCCCTGGCGAGAGACCTGTACAACACTCTGGTGGAGTGCAACCAGGAGGTGCCAGAGTGGTTCGAACGCATGCAGAGAGAGGGAGTGCCGCAGAGTCGCAAGGGCAGAGGACGTAGAGACTATCACAGCAGACACTAACCACTAGGTAGCTTAGCAGGCAGTCTAGGTGCTAGGGCTTAGAAGAGACTTGGAGGAGGTTAGGGTGAAGGAAGCAGGTAGTAGGTCTCCCATAGTGGTCTGAAGGACTACTCCTCCTGACTGATTTACGCAGGTAATCACACAGTCTTCCTTTGCGAACTCCCTCAACACCTGTCTGCAGATGCCGCAAGGACTGACTCCAGGTCCAGAAGACACCACAACTTCCCTTATTTCCCTCGCTCCCGCAGTAACAGCAGTCACTACTGCACTCCTTTCAGCACAGATTCCAAGGCCGTAGCTAGCGTTTTCCACGTTGCAGCCTGAGAAGACTCCCTTGTCGGTGAGGAGCACTGCTCCTACGAGGAAGTGAGAGTAGGGTGCGTAGGCTCGCTGTCTGGCTTGCAGGCTTTGGGAGATCAGGTCTGGAGTAGCCATTCAGTCCTTAATATGGTCATAGGAGGGACAAATTAGTGCAGTAGATATAGGTGAAATTCAGGTTATTCTTGTACTGTCAGTGGGATATTGCCGAAAATCCGGATTTACACGTTCTGATTCACACTGAATTCCCCTTTTGCTGCTTTATGCTAAGACTGAATTCGCAATTAAGGGATATTTTACTCACTTGCGCCTTTCTCACGCCTACCCTCTATTAGCAGTGGCTTCGATAGGAGTCTTCTACTGGCTATTATTGCCTTGGCATTATCTACTCCAATTCCTTCCTCCTCATTCCCTCTGCATGTCCCCTCACCAGCCCCAGCCTCTTCTCGAGTGAATGGCGAGAAAGTAATATCATTCACATATGGCAACAGAACGTCCCCGCGCCCGCCGCATACACCCGTACCAAAGGTCCGAACCTGCCTGGCACAAAGGCCCTGCTGGGAATGCTGCGGCCTTACGCTTCCCTCGAAACCAGCTACTTGCACTATTCAGAAGCTCAGAGATGCCAGTTTTCTTAGTGTCCGCCGAAGAGCTCGCAGACGTTTCTCTGCAGACAGCCGCAGAGCCAGCGTCCGCCGCAGGCACAGCCTTCACTCACAGCCTGGGCGAAGAGGTGAATTCCAGAGAAAGACAAGTCAAACTCCCCGATTGGTTCCCTTTAGCCGAAGGCCAGACCCTGCAAGACTACAAGTCCAAAGACCCTGTTCCCGAGCCAGTGCCTGAGGTGCTTCCCCAGCCTGCTGCTAAGCCGGTAGAGCCTTCCAGACCTCTCAAAATCGTGCTGGACCCTAAAGCCGTCGTCCGAAACCTCCCCAGAGACCTGGAAGTCCTGGCTCTCCCGTCAGCTCCCGAGTCTGTTCCACGCGAGGATGTGTTCGAAGAGCGGTACTCAGCAATCGACGTGGAGATGGAGAAGAAGCTGAAAGGTCAGGAGGAGGAAGACGAAGAAATGCCGGAGTGGGCGGAAAGCGTGCCAGAAAAGACCCCTGCGCCTGCCAAGCGAACCGACCCTGCGCCCTCTTCCGACTCCCGGACTCGTCGTTTCAGCATCCAGCTCCTAACCCGCCAAATCGCCAGTGGGGACCCATTCGCCCAAAAGATACTGGACAGTGGCACTCCAGATGACCAGGGCTTCACCCACCTGCAACCGTACTCCCTGCCTATGGAGAAGGTGTGGTACTACAAAGACCCGCAGCAGCAGGTGCAGGGACCTTTCACCACTATAGAGATGTACAGTTGGAACTTGATGGGGTACTTTTCGCTGCAGCTGCAGGTCGCTTGGAGGTCTCCGGTGGAGTTTAAGACCTTGGCGCAGTTCCAGAGGGATGCTGGACGGAGGGAAGAGTCGGCTGTGGTCTCAGGTCTGTTTGAAAAGTTCACTGGGGAAGTAGCGCAAAAGCCCGCAAACGCGAAAACAGTGGGTGAAATCGAGCGCAATTCGAAGAAATGGGGAAACGCCTACGAAGCCCACTTCCCCACCTTTTCCCAGCCCGGAGACTCTGAAGCCGCAGCCACCCTCAAGTCCATGCTCGGTATCAAGCCTGAGACCAAGCCGACTGCCTGGGGCTCGCAGACCAAGTCGGCCGCCAAGTCTTTGGTGGAAATTCAGAAGGAAGAGAAGGCAGCGCGCAGGTAGTTGAGTCTCTGGCTATATATGAAGGGACTGTTGAGGGCGGTTCTGCACTGTTGCGTTTCTGCGCCTGTGGAGGAGTCGGCGGAGGAAGAGTCGGTGGACAGGGAAGTGCCGGTGTTGCCGCCTGTGCAGCCGCTGCAACTGGTAGAGGGCCATTGGGTGGATTTGAGGAAGTCTGGGCTGAAAGACACCTCAGTGGAGCCGCTGGCCAATAAGGTCAAAGCCGGGCTACCGCGTATCTCCATCGTGCCCCCGGGTCAGAGCATTCGGACTGTGCTGTTCGCCGGCAGCGCAGAGCCTGAGGATGGCAGAAAGCCCAGAGGGAAGAAGAAGCGCAAGACTGACAAGGGCGCCCGCAAGCAGCCCAGCCAGACCTAATGTAAGGCGATATATGGCCAATCTGAGCTCAGATGCCTTAAGGCTGGAGACCCAGCACATTTCCCCACACAGTCTATACCGAAAAAGACCCCAACGCACCTATATTCAGACCTCCAGACTCAGAGTCAATGTGTCTCCCCTGCGCAAGGAACTAGGAAGAACTGCACAGAGTCCTCTCAGTCCCGCCAAGTGGGCGAAGAGACGCAAGCGACGGTTTCTGAGTGCAGTGGAGGAAGGACTGATTTCAGTACAAGGCGCACAGACACTTCCCTTGACTCCAGTGCTGCTGTCTGCCTTCATCATGAAGAGGAGCCCGCAGCCGCCCCGTCTGCTCAGTAGTGCACGCTACACACTCAAATCTCGACAAATTGAGTCTGTGCAGGCGGAAAAACGCTTTTCCTCGGCTTCTCCGATCAAGCGCCGTTCAGCTCGTCCCCGCACTTCCGCTGTCCGTCTGAAGGAAAGCCCTATAGAAGACGGACTAACCGCCTGGGACTGATATAAACCTAGGTGGAAAGGCGTACATACTGGTGACTTAGGGCTTCCACCGGGGAAATGCGGTTGCTAGGCTCCCACTGCAGCATCTGCGTCAGTAGGTCCACACCTGCAGTGTCAATCTGCAGGCCCACTCCCCTGCCCACCACTTCATTCAGACTGCCAATTACACTGCGTTGCTCTCGAAGGATTAACTGCGAGTCGCGGCCCTGGACTGCTAGCAAGCCCTTGCTAGTCACAGTTCGCCCCCGACTCGTCACTTTGCACTTCAGAGACATCCACAGGGGAAAGCCGCTGATGAGTTCGAGCCAGATCATACCCAGAGACCAGATATCGAAGGACCAAGGGTGGTCGACTTCCTTCAGTTGGGTAATGTGGTCCCCGGCTTTGCCTAGAAAGGACAAGGCCTCGGGAGGCATGTATTCAGGTGTAGCGGTTGATAGGCTGCCTGAGCCGTCATAGTTGAAAGCGGAGCCGAAGTCTATGACTTTCAGTGAGTCAAAGCGGCTGTTTTCATCAGTGGTGACTAGGATGTTGTCGGGCTTGAGGTCAGAGTGGACGACTCTGACCTCTGTGAGCACAGCCAAGACTTCCAGCATCTTCCCAAGAAAGCGCTTCCAGGACTCCTCATTAGCACTGAACTCTCTGAGCAAAGGGCCGTGTGTGACCTAGGTAGTTCTCACCCGGTACACCCGCTCTCCCTTGCAGAACTCTCCCTTCATGTCAAACACAGCCTTGCTCAGACTATCCCCTCCAGCTTCGAAAATCGCCCACAAGTCGCTTCGGTCAGTACGTGAGTCGAGCAACCTTGCAATGTGTTCCGCACAGTGCTCCGTCAACAAGAGCGTCCCGATGTGGATTTCTCGTTTGCAGGAGTCCACAGCAGTCCTCGACATCGCAGAGCTGCTCTTGCTGACCTGCTTCATAGCCACCAGTCTCCCAGTGACTTCCTGCTGACCCAGCCACACCACTGCACAACCTCCTTTCCCGAGGAGTCTGATTTTCCGGTAGCCGCTGGGACAGCGGTCTCCGTAGGTTTTTTCCTCTTCGGCGGAGAGGTCTGGCTTGAGGAGGGGACGGGATGGGGCTTTGGGCTTGTCGATGGCAGGGCGGGTGCGCAGGGCGAGAGGAGAGGGACTTTTGGTGAGAGCTGTGGGGAGAGGGCGAGTGGAGGTGTGGAGGTGACTACGCTGGTAGTTAGGCCGCATCTTTATTGAACTGTTAGAGGAGTTCAATTTCAGATATACAAGTGCAGATTCAGGCGTCCCCTTAGTTTACGACCAGCTGCTGGTGTTCTTTTTTTGCTAGAATGCTTTCCAGGTAGCAGGAAAGTTGCTTATGAGGTAGTAAATTGTGTGCTTCACCGAGATTGTCACGAAAATGAATAGTAAAGGCAGAGGAGGCAATTTAAGACCTCTCAAATACCGACCTCTAAAGCCAAGAAAAAGCTGGCTTTATCCCTCTCAGCAACTTTCTCCTATCACTCCTACAATAGCCACTCGACTATTAATAGTCTAGTCTTAACTTCTAGGCACTGCAGACTTCGTGTCCCTCCAAATCTTGCACGAGTTATCCTTCGACCCCGTAATAATGGTTTCCCCGCCGTAATTGAACGCACAAGAGAAGATTTCATCCGTATGTCCTTCCAGCGTCTGCAAGCACTCCCCAGTCTCCGCATTCCATATGCGCGCCGTCTTATCCGCACTGGCTGTCATTATCAAAGAGCCTTGTGGGTTGAAGCACACTTTGGAGATTTCAGCTTCGTGGCCGATTAAGATAGCGACGCAGACACTGGTCATGACGTTGTAGACTCGGGCTACGGAGTCTGCAGAGGCAGTTACGAGCTTCGTTCCAGTCGCATTGAAGCAGACGTCTAAGACTTCGTCTGTGTGTCCCCGCAGCGTTTCGATGCACTTCCCAGTGGCAGTTTCCCACAGCTTGGCAGTGCGGTCGATGGACCCTGTGACGATGTACTCCCCGGAGAAGTCGAACTGAGTGCTGGAGATTTCCGCCTTGTGGGCTGCTAAGTTGTGGATGAGCTGGCCAGTCCTTGCGTCCCACAGCTTCACAGTGCTGTCGAAAGACCCTGTCAGCAGCTTGTCCCCGTCACTGTTGAACCCCAGAGACACGATTTCAGCCTCGTGTCCCTGGAAAGTGCACAGCTCCTGGCCAGTCTCCACATCCCACAGTTTGGCACTGTGGTCCATAGAGCCAGTGGCGAGCAGCATGCCTTGCGGGTCGAAGGACAGGCAGACGATTTCGGCCGAGTGGCCACGAAGAGTTTGGTAGCATTGGCCGTTCAGAGTGTCCCAAATCTTCGCAGTGCGGTCGAAAGAGCCAGTGACGACTCGAGTTCCGAAGGGGTTGTTGAAAGCTATCGCGTAAACGACGTTTTTGTGTCCTTCGAGAGTTATAAGCTCTGAGCCGGACATTGTGTCCCAGACCTTGCAGGTGCGGTCGTACGACCCGGTGATGAACTTGTCCCCGGACTTGTTGAAAGCGCAGTTGGTCAGCGGCAGCATGTGTGCTCGCAGTGTTTTGTACAGACCGTACTCTGGCACTGTCTTCACTTCCAGCATGCCAATGAGCCTGGAAACCAGGGACCTCAGTTCCGGCTTCCGCCGCTCTGAAATCGAAGGCTCTTCGAACAGAATTTGATTGACCAGGACGTCTATATCAGTGCTGGGTGGACTTTACTCGAGAGTGAGGTTGAGCAGGTCGATGGTCTTGTCCTCTAGTTCTCCGTTGTTGTGCAAGTATTGTAGGATGATGCCAGGCGGGTAGTACCGTAGCAGCAGCCGCTTTAGCTTCATATTGATTCTCGACTACTTGGCGCCACTGCTAGGAAGGCAGGTAAGTCTACGCACTACTTAGCACTCGACTGAGCAAGTCCCTAACTTCGGAACTCTGCGCGATTTCAGCGTAGTCAGCCGCAGTCTGTCCCTCACAATTTGCAATGCTCGGGTCAGCATGTGAACTGAGCAGCAGCGCCACTGCATCTCTATGAGCAAAGAAACACGCCTTCATTAGAGCAGTATCCCCGCCTGATGTCTGTGCATCTACGACTGCGCTGGCGTGCACTAACTGAGACAGGACTTCTGCGTGTCCATTGGCTGCTGCTAGGTGTAAGGGACTGCGGTGGAAGCAGTCGGTAGCGTTGACATCTGCACCTAGGTTCAGGAGAACTCCCACTAGTCGGGCGTTGCCTCTTAGAGCTGCTAGATGGAGCGCTGTTTGGCCGAACTACGTGGAACTCACACTGTTCAGTGAAGTTGACACTAGAGGTTGAAAGACAGTGCCCAAGTCCTCCGAGTCACTTTCAATAGCCTTGAGCAATTGAGACTTGGTGCTCTGCATGACACTTACCTCGGCCGTCACCATTTTCCCCAGCAGACCATTTGCGCTTCCTTCCTACACGCTCAGCGAAGGAGGGAGCGGACACATCGTCAGGACCTATTAGTAGCTACCACTAGTGAGATGGAGCCTGGGTGTTTCCGACTGAGCGGTGCCTGAGAATCGATTGGACAGCTAAATTGGGTTTCGATCCTGCATCTACTTTCTCACATTTCAACTTCCTCCTTCGACACATCTCTTAATCAAGCAGCCTAGAGCACACTTCCATTTCTTAGTCGCCTCACCCTTTCCTAGTGAAACACTTAAAACGGCAGTCTACTGACGAAGGTAATGTAGTCGTCCACCTTGGGCTGAGGCTTAGGCGGGAGGTTGGACAGCGACTCCAACGACAACGTACTCAGGTTGACCTGCTCACGCAGCATTTCCTCCAGCACTTCCCGCGCTGCTACAGGCCGCTCCTCCCCTTGGTCCGGCTCTTCCTCTGCAGACAGAGTTTCCCAGGTGAAGAGAGGACCATGGTACTTGCGTCTGATTTGAGGAAGCATCGGGACCTTACTAGTGAGGGATTTGGAAGGGCGGCGGGTGATGAAGAGGGGGTCAGGACTGGGGTTAGCAGAAAGAGTGGAGGTGATGATGGGCTGGGAGGGGGGTAAGCAGAGGACTGGAAGGGACAGAACTGAGTCTTGCAGGTGCGCTAATTTCCGGGCGTTGATTGACACCCGGAAAGATTCGTGGATGAGCAGTTCAATATCGAAGGAACGATCGGACATCGAAGCAAGGAAGTTGCACAATTCCTGTCTTTCCAGCGCCACAATAGAGTCTTGGTGCATTTTCAAGAAAGCAACAGCGACTTTCAGCAGCATCTTCACTCCATTGGCCATGTAGCAGTCCCAGACTCGGGCCACTCCCTCTAGCGGCATAGCAGCGGTGAACAGTGTCAACAGCCAGCCTTGCGGCTTCCTCTCCTCCCTGCACTTCTCCAGACTTGCCATCACACTCGGCAAATGTTTGTGCAAACTTTCGCTCAGCAGTTCTATGCACCTCATGTAGTGTCCTTTGTTGCTCGAAAAAAAGCCTATGAGTTTCCCTTCCCGCAGCAAATCTTCGAGGAAAAAGAAGGTTTCGACCTCGTTTCCACCTGAAACCAGCAAAGCAAAGCCTGCAACTTGCTCCAGACCAGAGCCGCAGTCCAAGTCCGGGTACTTCCCGACCAACTTCGACAGTACATTCACCAGCGCTTCTCGTCCCTTCGCCCCCATTTCAGGACTGTGGAAGTAGGGTTCAGTGGGGAAGAGCGAGTTCACGACTAGCTGAAGCGGGCCTAAGGCTACAGGGCAAGCAACTGGCAGGGCTTCGTAAGCTTCCTCATTGATCTTTGTGCTCAGGTGGCGGATGGCGACCCAGGCCTGCCAGCGGTACTGAGGCGGCGGGCCTTTTTCCAGTCGCTTTGAGAAGATCTTTAAGGCCGGCTCAGCCGCTATGTAGGCTTCCAGAGGGAAGTTTTCGCTTTCGAAGCTGCAGGCCATCCGGTTCCACTTCTGCAGTTCCTTGTCTTTCCGCGCTAGGGCTAGAGTACGGAAGAAGGGGCCGATTCCTGCTTTGCGCATGAGAGAGAGAGTGGGAAGACGCTGGTATGTGGCTTTGCGTAGGGGCAGAATCACCTGCCGAATGGCTTCCGGCTTCTTCACCATGCCACAAGACGCTCCCATTAATTCCTATTAGAAGGCCGAAATCGCCTACGAATCCTTCACTATTTAGCGTAGAGAAGTCGAAGTTCTCAAGAAGCCTTGCAGAAACACCATAACTTCATGAGAAAGTGGCTTGTGACAGACTATGCAAGCTCGGTTGTTCCAAGTCTTCATGCCGCATTCGCTGCAGAGTCGGTGTTGGTCCACTGCACAGAGCCGCTCAGCAGGGAAGTTGGACCTGCAGTGGTGGCAGATATTTCTGTTGTTGGCATGGGTGGAGTAAGCTAAATGCTGGGTTTTCCAATGGCTGTATCGTTCTTTGTAGGGGGGAAAGTGGTCTAGGAGTAGCTCAGGGAGGGAATGAGGGCAGTTGTGAATGGGACATTTGAGCGATTCTTCGAGTCGGGTGACTTGTTGGAAGTGGACTTCCAGACAAGGGGCGTGGAAGAAATGGCCGTGGTCGTTTATTCCCTCCGCCTGGACTTCCCTGTACTGCCCACAAGTCTCGCAGGTGTGAGGTGGACGCATGTCCTCTTGCGCTACTTGCAGTCTCAGCGCTGTCCTCATATCCTCAGTATCGATGTCACACTCAGGGAAGTGGCTTTGCAGCAGTGGAGCCACTTGTTTGTGCAACTCGTAAAGTTTACTGTGAGTGTCTTGTAGCGAACTAGGGAGAGTGGTGAGGCCTGCAGCCACTTCTTTCACTAGTAAATTGATCATTAAAGCCTGGCTTTTGATGATGATGTTTTTAATGTCTGTATCCCTAGGCTGCTCCTGAGGAGCGGTAGGAGTGAACACCAAGGGGGAGGCTTTTTTCTCATAGAGCATATAGTGGGGAAAGACCGGCTCTGGGATTGTTGTTTGGGCTTGGAAACTGGCATGAATTAGAGAATAAACACAGTTCCGTTCGAAGGCCAAGTTGACGAATACGACGACTTGCCCGACATTCGCCTTGCAGTAAGCGTACGTTTTCGGCTCGGCATCCACCCAGCAATGCATTGCCAAGCTTATATGCAAATAACCCGCTAAGGTCGCATTATGGTCTGCATCTTCGAAATCCAGCATACGGCCTGCGTGTATCCGATTCACTATTACCGTCTTTTCCACAAACGGGACTTTGCACAGTTCTTTGCATGCATTTCCCAGTGCAGTCCAATACTCCGCTTCTCCGTATTTCTGATTCCTAGGCCAGCGAGTCTCACTATCCTCATCCACTCTAATAATCGGCGCTATGGTCCTGCGGTAAGTCTCATCCATCCACTTCCAAACTCCTGAGTACTGCATGAAGTGGTGGAGCAGCAGTGCAAAGCCCAGAGCTGGGAAGTACCCTTCCCGGCCTGTGAATTCGAACCATGATGTGAAGTTGTGGTTCTCTGCGAGGACTCTCAGGAGATCGGAGGTAGGGGTGACCTGGAGCTTTGGTATGGACATGTATATTTCTATATTTAGGACACGTAAAAGAAGGAGTGGAAAGGCTATGTGGACTGCTGTGGAAATCGACGTTTAGCAGCTGAAAAGAGGCAGTGCCAATTTGGAAATGAAGGTGATGTTTGGCTGAAATGTTGTATGAATTGGGAGATGTTAGCTGCTTACATAGATCAGACAACCCACTTCATTTGAACCGAAGTGACTTGCAGAAGCAACACAGCTAGGCTTATGTAGCCGGGCCACAGTGGAAAGCAGTGAGGTAGCTTGCCCGAGTGGTTAAGGGGGCAGACTTAAGATCTGCTGGAGCAAATCCGCGTGGGTTCGATCCCCACAGCTACCACTTTTGCCTAGCAGTGAGTAGCACTGGGCTACTTAAGTGCTTGCAGCGAGACGTTGTTTTTCTCGTTCTCGCGACCTCGGAGTGACTCCGCCAGGCTCTTGGGGACGAAGCGACCCTTCACTCTGATGCGTGCATCGGCCACTCGCTTGCGACAGGCGTACCACACCTTCTTGCAGTAGCTTCTTCTGCTGCGCTTCTCCAGGTACCTATCAATTTTGCGACGGCGCTCTTCTACAGACAGTGTGCCGACTGGCTTGGCATGGGCATAGGGCACTCTGGGCTTCAGTGCTGCTGGACGGACAGGCTTCTCCTCAGTCTGTTCCTGATGTCCCTGCAAGTTATAGAGATACTCCGGCTGAAAGAAGAAGACAGGATTGACCTCTTCTTCCTTCTTCAGCAGCTGAAATTCGCCTTCTGACGTAAAGAAGAAAGGCGGCTCGGGCACTGTAAAGGCGAACTCAGGCAGGAACAGCGGGTGTTCATAAGCCTTGCCTTGCTCCCAATTCATATCCTTATCAGAGAAGTCCATTTACTTTCCTCAGACTACACCTGGTCTTGCCCAGATCTACTCACTCCCAGTGAGTATGGCTTCCACTTAGATCTCTGGGCCTAAATAGCTTGCTTCTGAAGGTTGTTCTCGGAGTAGAGAGTTGAGCTCTATTCTATATGGAGAGAGGTCGAGCGGGAGACCTAATTCAAGTTTGTAGAAAGACAGATGTGTTGATTTCGAGCCTAGTGGTGCATTCACGAGTATTGCTTTACTTTAGGGATTTTGGTTTTTTAGTGCTTGAAACTTCTCGATTGTGTGGAAAACAGCCGTTTAGAAGACACTTGTATATGCTAATGCTCATTAGAATCAGGTGGAATTCCTGAATAAACGGTAGGCTGATTTCACGAATTCCGGCAGTTAATGTCTTTTCTCATAACCGCATTTGTCCACTTCCTTAGCCTTTGCCAACTTCTTTTCCTTTCATTCCCACTAACCCTTATCCCTGGCCAAGCCTTCCTGCCTCCATTCCCATACTCCAATCGTCCAGTCCAAGTCTCACACTTGCGACACTTCACGCAGTGTCCAGGAAATCCACACTGCACCACCCTGACAATGCAGCCAGAAGCACAGAACTGCACTGCTGGAAGGCAATGCGTGGAGTACATTTATCAATGGCGGAGTTCGGTTCTGGCATGTTCTCGAGACCCGCTGCAGGGACCAGACACTTGTACGGACAAGAGGGAGCGACGGGACATCGCAGGACACTTAGTAACAATACAGAGAACTATCAGGCCTTTAAGGCGAACCGAGGACATCGTAGGACGATGTCTAACAGTACTGTTGACTTTCAACGTATCCTTGCTACCTCTCCTACAGCAGAGAAACCACTACCCGAGCCCAAGCCCCAAACACCGGATTCTCTGGCTGAGGAGGAACGTAAGCCGAACGTGTCTGCTCGGAAGAAAAAGCGCGCTTTTCAAGGCATGCTGGATGCAGCAATTACCTACTTCAGTGAAAAGCAAGCGACTTACGTCCCAGCCCTAGCCCCTTCCACCGACTCTGCCGATGCAGAAGTATCAGACATGCGCGCAGAACTCAGGTCTTTGGAGGACAACATCAAAGAAATGGAAGTAAGGAATGAAGAGTTGAGAGCTGAGAACCAGGCCTTAACAGCCCAGCGAGAGACCTATGCGCTGACTATAGGCTCACTTAATACGAAGATATTGGATTTGCAGCTTTTCATGGATGAGCGGAGTGAGAAGAAGACAAACAGTGAGCCTGTGAAAAGACTGCTGAAGCCTGTGGAGCCGCTAGGCAGTGTGGCCGCTTTTCACGACGACTCCGGTAGTCTCGACATCAGCGAAATAAAGAGCGAAAGCATACAGAAGCCCAAGGCCCGGGAGGAGCCCAGGAGACCATCGGGCGACTTGAAGACCAGCGCTAGCTCCAGAGCGCAGAGACAGGAAGGCAGGACCAAGGCTCCGATTTCCTTCTCATAGGTTGTATGCCTGGTATAGAGGCTTGCCCTGTGGAAAGTAGTTAAATGGCCTCGGTCCAAGCCCTGCCTCTTCTCACCTTTTCCCAACTACCACACTCCCGCCCAGAAGTCCGGCTGCACCAAAGCACTCTCTCAGTCCTTGAGTCCAATTTCCACCCTCAAGCTGATCTTTTGATCCTCGTGGCTGCGGGACTGGCGGGAGTGGGGAAACGCACTTGGCTTAACACCTTGGCTTTATCCTTCGACTCTGACCTGCACTCGGACACCTTCCCTGGGGCCAGCCTTGAGAAGGGACTGAGAGTCTACCCCCGGCCATTGAAATTGGACTGGGATCAGCAGGTGCAAGTGATGTTATGTGAGTTGGAAAGTCCGAGTGAAGCCGGAAACGAGGGCTCTAAAGACCTTCTCCGAAAACTGGTGTTTAGCGGGTTAGCGCTGGCTTCAAGGTTTTGCATCCACGCGGACCCTAGTCAATGGAGGACTCAGTTGGAGCTGATTAGAGAAGTGTATGAACAGACCAGTGAATTGCCTAAGGAAAGACCTTCGATTGCAATACTTTTGACTAATACTGACTTCGTTGCAAGTGCTGAGGAACTTAAAAGTCTGATTCGCTCCAATTGCAGTCTGTCGGAGGAAACCGCTTCTTCCCTGCAAATCTACCCCAGAGGCCTGCCTCCGGCACACTTCCTGAAGAGCCACCAGTCTAAAGACCTGCTCGGAAGTGCTTACCACGAAAACTCACTTCGCTTCCTGGCAAATTCGCTGGAATTCAGCAAGAAGCGGCCTGGATTTGACAGCAAACTAAAGTTCGCAGAGCTACCAACCCTACTAAACCACCTAGAATCCGCTCTTAATGAAGACGACTACCGGCACACTTACACCCTCACCATCAAGCAAAACGTCGACGAAGTCATCCAAACCACAGTAAAGCGACATCAAACAGTATATGAAACGCAAAGAAATACAGGGAGGGGAGGACAGGGCTATGAGGAGAAACGGCAGTTCTGTGCACTGGCAGCTGAGCAAGCCTGGACTTTGATACTGGGAGAACTGCAGGAGAGTGGGCTGGGCGACCTTAGTTCCCTTGAGGATTTGCATGTTGACTTGCAGGCTTTTCGGGAGCGGATGAATAGTTGCATGATGCAAGGTTTGGAGGAGGGCAGAGAAGAAGCGAAAGAGAAATCTCCGCTGAAGCAAACTACGTCCCTTGTCTCCAATCAAACTATCAAAGAGCGCATTGCAGACTTAGAAAGCACGAAAGAAGCGCAACTGCAGCCCCCTCCTTTCCTAGGTCCACTGAAGAAAGACGGAACTCCAGATATGCGTTACAAGGCAAACCGCGACATGCTCTCCCTCCAAACCTCCCCCACCATGTCCTCCAACTCTCTCTCCTCCAAATCCAAGCCCAAGTCCTCTAAATAGACATGTTTCTGCCTCCTCTAAGCAAGGCAAAGAGCTCCTTCAGTCCCAGTCTGCCCTCTGGACATGTTCGCGCCTACTCCCAGGACCGGACTCTAAGTGGTTCTTCCAAACTGACATCAAGTCCTGTGCAACGGTTTTGGAAAGTAAGTGGGCGACATGCTCGCATCTCCTCCCAAATCGACCCTCGGTACTACTACCAAGACACGAGTCTCAGCTCCTTTGATAAGAGACAAGGGAGACTGGAGCGGCAGTTGAAGCACTATCAGCAGCTGAAAGTCAGGTATGAGACTATTTTGTCGGATAGGAAGAGGAAGGCGGAGGTAGTGAAGGAAGTCAAAACGAAGTACGCAGTGAAATTCACGAAGCGAGAAGTAGCAGCCAGTTCCTCCACCCAACTGGCCCTAGCAGCGCTCACTCTGGTCCACGAGCGAGAAAAGCAGAAAGCCGCCTCAACCATCGCCAAGGCCTGGCGCGGCTGGCTGTGGAGGCGAGCTGCCACTCTCCTGGAAGTCAAGAAGAAAGCAGCCGCCAGGAGAGTCCAGCAGGCTTGGAAAAGACACGTGGTGCATATGAAGGAAAAGGCGGAGAAGGAAGTAAGGATGAAAGCGGCTGTACAGATACAGAGGGCTTGGAAAGGGTACAGTGTTAGGCGCTGCACTAAGGAACAAATCACGGAAATGCGGATGCGGAAGCACTTTCTGTACTTTGATACAATTCGAGCTCAGTTGCTGGCGGACAGTGCACGCGTAGTGTGGAGACGATGGAAGCTGTACAAGGTAGGCCCTACTTAGGCAGCCAAAGACGCCAAATCCCGGCCTGTGGCGGAAACTCCAGTAGTGGAAAAGCCCATAGAAGAGCCTAGTTCCAGCTTCTCAAAAGGGACAGATCCGGTAGTTCCCCTGCCTCCTCCGCCAGGCTCAGTCGAACGCAAGTCTACCCACCAACGCAAGGAGCGAAAGCCAAGTGAACAACTCAGTCGCTCTCCGCCTCTAGTCAAAGGCGTAGCAAGTCGCCGTAGTTGAGATTAACTCTGTCCTACTTAAACCCTCTTATCTGTTCGTAGCATGCAGAACAGAGCTGAAGTTCGCCTCCGGAAACCACGCAGCGGGAGCAGTAGCGAATAGAATGAGCAGGGTCGCCAGTGGATTCGTCAGCATCGGAAGGAACTGAAGGGGTCGAAGGGATATGAACAGAGTCAGATTTCAGCAGACTCAAAGCTTCAGCAGCTGTAATTCTGAGACGGTCCTCAGTTCCTAGCATTTCACTAAGCAGTGGAAACAGTGCTTCGAAGCCTTTGGCGGCCAGTCTCTGTCTGAGCACTATAGGCAGTTCATTAGCAGGCAAAGTGTTGAAGAAGTCGTAACACTTCAATTGCGTCATTTCATATATGACTTTGCCCAAAGCCCACACATCGAGTTTGAACGGGTCTGCCTCTACCGGCTCGTAGTCGTCCAAAGCAGCCACTACGTCTGGAGCCACTGCTCTCTTGTAGTTCTTGATAGTGTGCGCTTGCACGGTTGCCGACACTTCTATCAACTTGGCTGAGCCGAAGTCCGCCAACTTCAAATCTCCACTGTCTGATACTAGGATGTTGGATGCGTCAATTAGCCGATGGGCGATGCGCGCTTCGTGCAAAGCTGCTAAAGTCCTGAGCAGGGTCTGGGTCTGTCTCAGCAAGTAATCTATCGGAAAGCTGCTCTGCTCCCTCACTTTCCTTTCCATTTCGCTCAGCAGAGAACCCTTCGGACACAGCTCCATCCGAATGCTCAGTACTCCTTTCTCTAGGAATTGTTCGTGGAAGCGGACAACTCCACTTGAGAGCTTGGAACTTCGTTCGTGTAGATAAGCCTCTAAGAAGCCATCGGCTCGAGCTGTAGCGAAGTGCTTACTTGCAATTTGCTGTGAATGATTGCCATCGGACCACTGCTCTATCTCTATCCGAGACGTGTTGGAGGCATATAGGCACACGCCTTGCATTTTATATAGAATTTATGGCCACAAATTGGCTAGGGACTGTTTTCGCTTATTCATCGCTGCGCAGTCTTAGGTCACGCGTGAGGTCTTGCCTTATGCAGTTCTGGTTAGATTTCCACACTAGAATCGACAGGTCAATATAAATAAACTATTTACAGTGGCGTCACAAAACCCTGAAGCCAAAGTGAAGACCTACAGGAGATATCGACTTTTCAGTATTTGCCTGATTTTAGCAGATTAAGTACATGCAATTTAACCCGGCTTCAAATTACATGCAATTGATTTTTGATCTAATAAGAAATTGCTTCATTTAATGGACCTTCTAGGTGTTTATCTATGCAAAATAGAGCATAGATGGTCTGTGCGAATTCTTAGTCTTCGGTCTGAAAAACTTCACCATCACTCTCATCCCTATGACGCATAGAAGTGCGCAATACATATATGGCAGCTGTGCAAGTAGCCACCGTAGCACCTTCCAACCACTCGCATGCACTTCTATTGCATAACTACATCAAGGACTTGAAAACTCCGACAAAGTGTTTACTGCTACCAATGCCAAGGTGGACAAGCCTTTCTCAGGACAACTAATAATCGCTCTGAAACACACCAATATAGACTCTAGGCTGAGTGGTGCAGACAGCTACATCCGCAGTCGCACAAACTGCTGCAACCCTGTAGCAAGAGGAAAGAAGGAAGACGCAGGAAGTGCAACGGACCTGTGTCTTTGGAGGGGATGAGTGGTAGCTACGGTAGACAGGGCTTAGGGTGACTCTGGGTTCTTCGCTGGGTACTTTCTGCGTAATGCTTACCGCTCCAGACGGATGGTCATATTCTTGCCACTTGTGCAGATCTTTTCAAACTTCTCAGTCACCAAGTCCAACTGCTTCACCAGTTCATCAGGAATAGGGCAGTCCCGAAACTTGATAGTCTTGATGCAGGCATTTTGGTACTGCCCGGCCAATGTGCGCGCAGCATCCATTTCAATGTTGGAGTCTCCTAGACAAATGAGGTTTGTGACTGCTTCAGTATTGAACAACTTGGTCATTTCCAGGAAAGCCTGCACCTTCCATTGATGGTAATCGCCTGGGAATTGCTCCTCGTACTCATGTCTCGCACTCACTATAGTGATATTCTCGAGTAGTGGTAGGACTCCCGGAGTCCATATGCTTGCACTGTACTCCACCCAGCCTTTCATCGCATTGGTAATGATATAGTTGTTCCCTAGGCCGCTGGACGCTGTGAGCAGTCGAATAACTGCGTCTTCAAGTTGCTTCAACTGAGTTTTGACTTGTTTGTTGGTGATGTTCATTGCGTCTTCCCGGCTGTTGAGGAAACTGGTGCATATCAAGGTGTCGTCCCAATCGTAGATAATGACTGTGTGGGAAGTACTGGTGTTGGAGGCGGGAGGCCTGCGACTAGGCGGCACCCACACTCCCAAGTAGCTCATTCGCTGCAGGAAGTTCCTGCGGATTTCGTCGTTCGACTTGGGCTGCACAAAGCTAAGGCTGTAAGTTTCATTGGAAGCAATGCTTTCCACCACTTCGTCTCTATCCGCCTTGCGGTCCTCCGAGGGCTCACAGCGCTGCAGCCACCTGGGCACATTGAAGTCCTCAATTGTCATACCGCGGTAGCGCTGGAGTACTTGGCCAGCATAGCTGATGCCGATTCGAGCGAAATAAGCGCCTTTGGGGTTGCGACTTTGACTCATTAAGACGTCTGTAAGGTTTTGAACGACGGAGGGACAGCGCGGAGGGGCGGAACTGGCAGGCACACTTACAGACTGCTCCTCCAGACTGTTCTTTGCTCCCATCAATTAGCAAAATGGACCGCAAGTTCACCACTCGCAGTCCCTTCGTGCATGACTACAACCCGCTCACTCACTTGAGTCAGTACCATGCTGCTCAGCCACTTAGTGCCCAGGTCACGTCCTCCCTGTCCTATCGCCGGCCAAACGCTCAGGGCCTTTCCCCAGTCAAACGCCTCGCAAAGTCTCTCCCAAGGACCACTTACTCAGACCCACTCACTGGACGAACCCTGGACTTCAGCAAGCCTGCAGCTATTTCCACCTTCGCAAACACCGCTGCAATGTCTCTCGTCCCTCGGATGCCCGCAGCCAAGCGAATTGACAACAGTCCGATTCTGGCAAAGACGAAAATCAGAACTGAGGTCAGTAACCCAATAACTGGGAACTTCTACCGAGTGACTGTGGATGCAGGAGCTTTGCCGAGTCTAGGGAGAGAGGAGTGGTCGCCCCCTATTCGGACTCAGACTTCCTCCCCTGTGAGGAAGCAGATTGCTGGGCCTGCGAAGTATGCAGGAGGCAAGGCTGAGGCAGGCGCCTATGCTGGTCCTTATCTGTTCTCATAGAGAAAGTTAAGTCTGCATTTAACTACTGCGTCCTTTGCAGGCTACAGGTTTAACAGGTCCCTGCGTCTGCCATTTCTAGTATCGATATGGGCTGCTATGCCGGTCGAGAGCTAAGCAATGCCAAGTTCAGAGAAGCGGAAGAAGAGATGAAAGCCGGAGAAGCGAAGATCGGGTTTCGAGCAATTTCAGCACAAGAAGTATTTCTCTTGCTGAACAACTACAAGCCTGCCAGCTCCGTGTCTCGCAGAGTCATGGAACGACTCCTGGGCAAACTGGGCTTTGCGGACGCTGAAAAGACTCTTCAAGCCGGACCTGTGCATAACCTGCTTGCCGCCATGCAGGAAGGCAAGGGCTACTCCATCAAGAAACTAACGCTCCTCGCAGTGCTTTTGTCCTTCGACGTCGACTACACCAAGGCAATGATCCTCTTCACCACTTACCACACCAGTCCCGGACCCACAATGACCAACTCAGAGACCGAGCAGCTGGCTGCAGACGCCATTCACCTGGCTCTCAACTTGTTAGTGCACTATGTTGAGAGCGAAGCCAAGGCACGACAAGATAGCGAAGTGCAGCGCAAGTTGGGGCACTATGCATCTGTCCTGCTATATGGAGATGAAGTCGTGATGGTGAAGTTGCAGCGCCACTTGCAGACTGGAGGCGAACCCACTGAAGTGGAGTTCCTGCATAAACTCGCAAGTATGCCTGGGTCCTTGCTGTGCTCTGCTTATCGACTGAGAGAGTACACGTACAGCATTGCAGCCATCAAGCGCAGGAAACAGCTGGAAGTGGGAGGACAGTCCAACCTCTACTCCACAAAGGAAGGCAAGTAAGCTAATAATGGTGTCAGTGCCGAGTGAGGCTAGACTGCAGCAACTACTGGCGAGGCCTGACAACTCCCTGTGCTTCGATTGCTCAGGGGGTCGGGCTCAGTGGGCAGTTGTGTCGTTCGGGATTTTTGTGTGTGAGAAGTGTGCGGAGGAGCACCGGAAGCTGGGTATAAATGTGAGCTTTGTGAGAAGAGTGGAGGAGCCGGGCTGGAATGAGAAGAGTCTGGCAGCTATGAGTGAAGGGGGAAATCAGGCTTTGGAGGAGTTTTTCGCTCTCTATAGCATATCCAGGAATGCGCCGGTCAGTTTCAAATACAGAACCAAAGCCGCCGAGTTCTATAGTCGCAAGCTGAAGAAGCTATCTGCAGGACTAGAAGACCTTTCCCCCCGTCCTGACCTCCTCCTCGGAGACACCGTCCTTGAAGACGAACTCCTTCAAGACCCTCCAAATCCAGTCCCAGGCGCTGCATCTACAAATGGAGAAGCAGCTTTAGCAGTCCTCAGCTCTGTGGCCACAGCCATAGAAACGCGAGCAGAGGCGATGTATGAGCAGGCCAATGAGCTGACGAAAAGACCGATGGTGAAGCGAGCGGAGGAGACAATGATGGGGTATCTGTTTGCTCTGGATATGAAGGTGAGTGGGTGGCTGAGGAGGAAGAGACCTGAGACTAGGTAGGAGTAGCAGGAATGGTGGTATTAGGGAGGGAATTGCATGCTTTATTAGTATTCATCAAGCGAATTTGGGAATTTCTGTAGTTTCATACAGGAATCCAACATGTTTTTGACTATAAGCGGATTCAAGTAACTGCTGTTTCTACATTCTGCAATTATACAACTACGAAAGGCTGCAGAACGACTCCGTCGGGTCCGGCGCTGCACACGTCCTGCAGTTCCAACTACACCCCACCACTTCCTGCCCCTCCAGCAGCGTCTCTAGCGGCTGGTCACGTCCGGACAAGAGCTGCCGATGTGTGATTTCATGTCTCTTCGCCTCTTCCCTCGGAGATGCCAATGTGTCTCTTAGCCGCAGTCGCTCAGTGCCCAGGGCTGACAGATCCCCGGTTGGGGAAGGAGCGGGACTGCGGGCGGGTTCCTCTTCATCAGCTACGAAGCAGACATCGAGCTGCTGGTCCGCCTTGCTCTCCCCCGCTCGCAGTACTTCCAGGATGCTGAGACTTCTGTCGCTGAAAATTGACACTCCACCTTTCTCTATGCTTTCCTGCTCCTGGATTTCGGTGTCTGCATTTTGTTCGGGGAAGAAGTCGCAGTAGCTGGATTTCTGCGACAAGCGGGATTCTGTATAGAGCTTACCCTGACTTTCCCCAGGAGCATTGAAAGGACCAGGAGGGATAGTCGGAGGCCAGAAGTTGGTAGGGTCACGGGCCTTGCCTCCATAGCGCTTAGGCACTTGTAAGGGCGAAAAGTGAGTCAGCATTTTGCGAGAAAAGTTCTTCTTAGTCGTGAAGTGCTTCTCTGCAGTGTCTTTGCGCAGGAACTGCCGAACAATTGCCCAAGTCTGAGTGATGTTGTCGGGAGAGTTGAGGATGTAGTTGGCGGCTAGTCGGCCTGGGAAGCCGGTCTGTAGGACTTCGATGGCCTTCTGAAAGTCCTGGGTAGGCCTTACTGAGGTCGCGAGCTTTTCCACCTCTCGTCTGCCCAAGTCTGTGACCATTACCCAGGTCTCGACCTGGCCCGGTATTAGCATGTTTCTTGTCACGTACTCCAGAGTAAACGTCATTGCTAAGAGATAATGCTCCAGCGGAGCATTCCTCAGCGACAACTTCGTATAGTCCAGCACGACACACGGTCGGTACACATGGTCTCTCCCGTGAATGTATATAAAGCCACTGCACAGCACAGACCGGAGACTAGCGTAGAGGTGGCGGTAGTCTGTGTGGAAGACCTTGTTGCGCCAGTCGGTGGCTTGTCGAAGCAGGGTGGCTGCTTGGTGCACTTTGAACCCAGCAGCGTAAATGTACCGCAGCAGGTCTCCTTCATCCCACTCCATAGGTAACGGCACTTCCTTTTCTCTCAGCAGTCTCCCAAGAGCCAGTAGTTGCTGCTGCTCAAAGGCTGTGTAGCTTTGGCGGCTGAAGACGAAGCGCTGAGGCGGCTCTGAGTCGATGTAGACCTCGCGGTCGCTTGGCCAGTAGCGATAGGCTTCTTTGAGCGGAAGCAAAGTTGGGGGCATCTCTATGTCCATTTTAGCACTAGTCGTCTTCTTCCCTGGCTCCGCTCAGTCTGAGCTGCAGCAGCTTTGAAGACATCGGCATGAAGCTCGAGTCCTTCTTTTCGAGTTTTTCCTTCGTGTACTTCTCTATGCCCGCGCAGTCCACAATGGGCATTTCCTTGATGTAAATGAGAAAAGCCAGGTACGCAAAGGGTGAGTGCTCACACAAGAAGTGATACGTCCAGCCCCTGCCTCTCTGCTCAATTTCCCCTCTTTCCTTCCCACACACGTAGCACACGTTGTTGATGTTCAGCATCACTGCGTTCTTGCGGTCTCGGAGTTGTGCGAAGGTGTCGATGATGATTCCGAATATAATGTTGAGAAGTATGATTATAATGATCAGGTAGAATAGCATGTCGTATAGCAATCGACCATAATAGTCCTTTTCCTCAATGTCGCCTTCTCCCCCTAGTCCACCCGCTCTTATACCGATGTTTATCGTACTAGTGAAGCAGTCTAGCATGTTGTTGCAGTACAAGCCAGACTCCTTGAAGTAATAATCCTGATACTCAATAAACGAATAGAGCGAAAACAGGAAAACGAGGATAAAGCCCAAACATCCAGTGAGCAGCAACTGCCTCGCATTGACCGTAATCGACTTGAGCACATTGACCAGTTCCTGGTTCTGCTTGATGAGATCCAGCAGCAGCACTGGGTTGAAGAGGGGGAAGTACAGGGCCATGACGGAGATGAGGAAGTAGAAGTAGTTGTAGTACAGAGACATGTTGTTGCCCATTTGACGGAAGGAGTTGATGAAGCTTTCTGAGGACCCACTGTGCTCGAGCTTGTGGCCTCTATAGACGTCTTTCAGGTACAGTGATTCATTGCTGTGGAAGAAGTTGTATTGGTCGATTTCGTAGTCTTTGAAGCCGACCGTTTTGAAGAAGATGGTGGGGAAGTACTCAAACATATAGAATCCGAAGGACACCATATAGGTGAGCAACTGCATAATTCCCATCACCGTCATAATCACCACTTGCACAGGGTGCTCCTCGATGGATTTCTCCATCGACCCTTCATACGTAAACAGCAGCTGCAGGTTAATGGCCAGCACCAGGAGAAAACTCACCTGTGCATAGAGTTTCCACAGAGTGGTGAACTGCTTGAGGGATGGGTGGCTGCAGAGCTGCTGTTGGTGCACCATTTCCTTCATGTACTTTTCCACACGGCTCAGGAAGTCCTCGATTTTCTTCTGGTGAGAGCGTCTGTCCACCTCGAGCAGCATTTCCTCGCGAGAGGCGATGGTTAGGAATTTGCACTTGAAGGGCACAGGGAAGAAATGCTCATATATGACTCCTGCCTTCGCAATCTCCACATACCCAATGTAGCTCAAGTAGAAGGGAATGGACTGCTGCAGGTCTAAGTTGGGCTGTCCGAAGCCCTTCAGCTCTGGATGCGTGGAGTGCGTTTTCTGCACCTTCAGCAGGAAGATGGCCTGCATGATGTTGGTTTTGAGTTTGCTCATTTCCTTCTCTTCGACAGAGGGCAGTTCCTGTGCAAAGGCGTCCTCTCTCCCCACTACATGTTGGCGGTGAAAGGTCTCTATGCCTTCCCTCATCTGCGCTAAGTCCAGAAACCGCACCATAGTCTGCAGAATCGAAGGATCCGGCTCTCCCTCCAACAAAGTATGCAACAATATTATCGCCTTGTTGTGCACTTTCGAAGCCCGTTCTGTCAAGTCAAGTTGAGTCGCAGCCAACAGACTATTAATAGTCAGAAAAACCTGCACATTATTCCCCAGCAGCATCTGATTCTCGAAGCAGGGTCCAGTGACGAAGTCAATCAGGGCTGCAAGTGCTTTGCCCATGATCTTGGTGAAGGTCTTGTCGGCGAGTATGGCAGTCATGTGGTCGCGCATGTCGGTGAGTAGCAGAGCTACTTCAGTGACTAGGTCGACATCGGCTCTTCCTTCTTCTTTTTGCTGGTTGCGCATGTAGTTTTGGAAGTCGGGGTTGCAGTTGTCGCAGCAAAGTTGCAAGAACGTCAAAGCCCTAATAAGAAACTTGTGTCGCTCACTCATAACTTGCTGGTCCTCAGGGTCTTCAGGGGTGAGTTGCTTAAGTCCGTGCTGAGTTTGCCCCGGGAGACTTAGTCGCGCAAGCTGCAACTCTCGCTTTATTCGGAAAAAAAGGTAATACGACTTTTCGCCTCTGTCGATCATTTCTTGAAATCTGTCCTGAAACAGCTTCGTCTGAGCGCCCATTTGCGCAATGAGGAATCCTAAAGCCGCATTCAGCTCCGCATAACTCTCACTCTTGATCAAAGTATCCACCGCCTCCTCCATCACTTCCGCACCTAGAAAGACTTGGCTCGTGAGTTGCTTGCGCAGAGGCTCCACTGGCACCAGTGACTGCAGGAAGCTGAAATACATGCTTCTGTGCCTTGTGCCGGAAAACAGTCGCTTCACTCTTCGCAGCATTTTGATCATTCGGTTAAGTTCTTCCCGCGGCAGTTTGGCCAGGGAGACGTTGGTGCGGTAGGCTACAGCGTTGTAGCTGCTTGCAAGGCTTTCGTAGAGAGAGTCACCTATTGCTTTCATCTGCTTCTCAACGTGGTGCCGCTGCTTGTGGAAGCGACGGTCGAAGACAGTCTCCGTGTCGACTATGTGCAAAGTGCCGAGACGCAAAGAAGCCAGGACTGTGGAGATCCCTGAAAGACTCCGAGCCTGTTCAGCTGCAATACTGTCCAATGTCTGTAGTGAGCGATGCAGGGATGATATCAGCAGCTCGAAATCCAACTCCTGATATTGTGTCTTTTCCTTGAGCAGCAACTCACTGAACTTCACCAGTTGCTCCTTCAAACTGGCCATGAAGTCGTTCACCTTCTCTGAGTGCAGGCCCAGTCCTTGCAACATCGCAGGGACTTCCACTAGGAATCCCCCTGCAGCACTCCAGCGGTTGCCGGAACTGAGCATGTAAAGGAGGTTGCTAGTGTCGCTCCAGCTACCCTTCACTTTCTTCTTTTCCACCTTCAGAGGCTGGTCTTTAGGGAAGACTTGCTCATATAGGCCTTTTACTGCGCAGGGGTAGATGGACAAACTGCCTTTAAAGATTGGTGTCAGAAGTTTGAGAGAGCATTGGAGCATGCGCAAGACTCTGACTTCGTCGGAGTACTCGCGGATGTCTGCCATTGGGCTCAGATACACATAGCGCAAGTACATTAGCAAGGAGTGATGCACTTCCGGCTCTTCCGAGTTGATAAACATTCTTTCCAACTCCGACGGAGGCAACAACTGTCTACACTGCGCTATAATCGGCCCGTTTTCAATGCTTGCGAGAGCCAAGATTTCCAGCAACTCCGCACGCAGTTGGGACCGACCTTCCACATGCTGGTGAAAGCGCTCAGCCACTAGACGACCAGCAATGTTCTGTTTTTCTGGCTTGAGAGTTCCAGTCCTGCTGATAATTGCTCGCTTGATAAAGTTGAATGCACCTAAATTCTGCTCGTGGAAAGTATCTAATATATACGCGAAAAAGCGAGTAGTATCAGCTGTACCTAAAGAGTCGAAATCCGTCAACTCCCTTATCAAATCCGCGAACTGCGGAACTGTCATAAAGTAGAAATTCGGCTGAAACAGTCCTCTAATCGTGTTCCTATTCTTCTCATTTCCCCTCACAAAGTTCAGCAGAAACACCGTCAAAAACATCTTCAAATCCCTCATCTGGCGGATGTCGCTCCGATTCAGCCGAGCAGCGACCATGACCAAGTTCCAAGTCTGCATAACAAATGAATGCAGATCCAAATGGCGCATAACATTTTGCGCCTTCAAATGCTGGTCATTCGTCATACCAGTCTGAGAGGATAAAGCAGCGGTAATGGTTTCTAGTATGCTGTTTAGCTTTTCGAAAGCAGTGAATGAGGTCATGTGGTGCAGTTCGTACTTCGCGTCTGCTAGAAGCCGGGTGAGGTCGTTTTCCGTCTTAAGCAGCTGCAAGGAGCGCTTCATTGTGATGAATTCCTCGGAAGTTATGATATCCACATTCTTCAAAGTCCGTCTCGTCATCGTACTTTCCGCGAAAAGTTGCTTCACAAGGACTATCAGAGACTCCTTGAGACCGGAGTTGATTGAGTTCCAGTTGAGCAGGACTCGGAATAAATAGTCCTTAGTTGAGGGTCCGTGCAGCAAAATGCCTCTATTGAAGACTCTGGAGACTTGTTTTGTGCTGCTGCGGAGTAGGCCTTCGGAGAGTGCTCCGTCGGGGCCGCGAGATTCTAGCATTTTTCTTAGTATCTTTTCGCTGGCTTGGGGGTCGATTATGTCGGAAACTTGTGGGAAGTCCTCATTTTCAGTGACACATACGCGTAATATGTTAAGGATTTTTGTGCGTTTTAGGTACTGATTTATCAACCCAAGCAGGGATATCAGCAACTTCAACAACTCATTCAACTGCACTCGAAGCACCAAATCCCGCTCCGCCTCCATCTGTATCCTCTTCAAAGGCGCCACAGCCCAATGCCTTTTCACCATCTTCTCACTACTTTCATCACTCAACGCAACCAAAAAGAACGCCAGCGCCTTATCCAGACTCCTCACATACAGTCCCGAGCAGTGCTCACAGTCCACAAGCGAATAGCATAGTTGCAGCAAGGCTTTGGAGAACTCGAGCAACTCCCGGGGCTCGAGTTTCTGCAACTCGTGAGGAAGGGTTTTGGATAGGAGCAAGGTAAGGGTCAGTTTCAGGCAAAAGCGCACGTGAGCGTGTTGTCCGTCCCCGAAGTCGATTGGGTTGTCGTAGTTTTCTTCGCGCCCACTGTTGAGGACGTCTTCATGGGAGAAGCAGAAATCGCTGCCTTTGGTTTCAGTGCTGGAAAGGAACGGAGGACAGGAAACCACCAAAGTATCGATAAGCAGCAAACAGGCTTCCTTGATTTTCACAGGGATTCCATGTTTCTGAATGAGGGAAATCACTAGATTGGGCGAAAGGCCGATTTCATCTCGAGCGTACTGCTTCCCTTCCACCAATTTCCCCTTGCTAAGCGTATTTATCAGGGATAAGGCTGTGTACAGATATTCCACATACACAGGCTCAGTACTTAAAGTTTCAAGCCGGATATAGGCCTTTCCTGTCTCTTTTAGGAGGGATTCTTCTGGCTTCAAAGCGGGATTCGCCTTTAAAAATTCATCCAAACTATGTTTCTTCTGCCAGAAATGTACAAAGCACTGCCCTTGCACCGTCTTCACCTTAATCATCGGAAATCCGTCGTCTTTGAAAAGATAACTGACCAATACTCGCTGGTATTCCGGCTTGACAGTCTCTCCGACCTCACAGAGACACCGAATCAGCCTGAGAAACACTGTTTGTTCCTGGAGGTTTTCTGTGCTGACGGGCTCTAGTCGGTCGCACCACTTCTTGAACTCTTCTTCGAAGTCTGGCATTTCGGGGTCCACTATACGGTATACCTCAGTCAGGAGGGAGCCTATTAGGTGCTTTTCGAGCACCACCATTTCGCAAATTTCGTTTTTGAACTTCTCAAGTTGGTAACTGACGTAGTAATTGTCCCCCACCACTTCGATCAAAAACTCCCATATTTTGCAGAAGAGATGCAGCGACTTTTCCCTGTACTTCCGGTCCTGCTCCAATGCATCCGGAGCCTTTCTATGGGTAGTGAAAATCCCAGTCGCGATGCTTATCAGAACTTTGTGCATATTCAACCCAACTACAGTGCTCTGCAGTGCCTCGTATGTATCAGGACTATGCCCGGCTTTCAATTCCGCCAAACAACCCAACATTGCTCCTTCAACTCCTTCAATGTCCTCTGCGAAGTCCCAAGGAATCGGCTCCATATCTGCCATTAGTGCATCCTTCCTTTCCATCACTTTTTCCCTGAATTCGTAAAATTTCGGTACTAGCTTCGAGACTTGCATCATGAACTGACTTTCCACAGGGCCGATTGGGATAAGTTCGAACAGTGCGTCGAGTTTCTCCTCGGTGATGGCGTCTCGCAGGGTCAAGCTCGTCTCTACTACGACTTCCTCGGTAAGGTCGCCGCGCAGGCCTGCGGGCAGCACTTTGGACATGATTTCTTCCTTGTGGACGGAGTTGTTGGGGCTGAAAGTTCGGTTGCCTGAGACTTTCAGCAGAACAGGGTAGTTAAACGGAATTTCCGAACTGCCAACGAAGGAATCTGGCTTTGGGAAGAAAAAGGTGAACTCAGGCTCGGGCCTAGAGGCGAGTTTGAGGTCCTCCACTAGGTAAAGGCCAGACCTGAGGTTGCGCAAATACACAGTTTCGTCAAATAAAATCGGACCTCCACATAGTGGTTTACTCTTTTCTGCTATCCAAAACCCGCCATAGTCGTCCTTGTCGGTTATTAAATACGCATCTGCTGGGTCTTCGTCTCCACTGTCAGCCGGCTTTCTGGAACTTTTCGGCGTCACATGCAGCGAAAACCGCTTTAGCTGTATCAGAAACGGACTTTCCGTCCGCAGACTTTCCACATTGAGCGTGAATTCCTCATACTTTGAGAACGTCCACGGAGTGACCAAGTGACTTCCGTGCACTTCAAAGCGCTGGTTGGTCTTTGCGCAGTTGAGGTTGTACTTGACGCTGCCGAAGTGGAATTGGAGTTGCAAGCGGTCCTGGTAGCGGACAGGTTCTCCTGGCTTTTGAAGTTTATTGATCGGCTGCAGTGAAAGGTCGAAGATGACAGCCTCCCTAGGCCGGGAAAGCAGGACTTGGAAGGTGCCTGGGGTCTGTGCGGCCTCCAAGTGAGTGAGACTCAGCACTCTGTCACTATGCACATGTCTTAGCAAGAAATGCTGTCCGAACTTCACCTCTGTTCCTAAGCTTTTCAGTCTACTCATTTTGGACGCTTTGCGCTCGAGTTTCGTCTGAGGAGCGCTCAAGGCGTCTAAAGGCAGTTCGACTCGAAACAGTGCTAATTCTGCTTCGGGCAACCACGTTTCGAACTGCTGCACCAGGACACTGGGGTGCAGCACTCCCTCTGACAGCAGAGCGAAGAAAGCTCCGGCTCGCTCTGCCTCCTTGGTGATGACCACCACGTCACCAATTTTGAGCAAAGCCTCTTCCTGCCGCGCAGCCATTATTCCTAGCTAATAGTCCTGCAGCCGTTTGATGTTGTCCAGGATGGCGCGCACTGCGTCTTCGATCTGCGACGGAGTGCCTTCGACCGTGCAGACTTTGAACTTGATGTTGGACTCGGGCTTTACCTCAGTGGTGGCTTCTTTTTGGAAAGTGATGTGGGCGCCTGTTTTGCTCTTTAGCTTTTTTACGTTGTCGCCATTTCGACCAATTAGCCTGGCCACATGTTCCTCCAGCACCAAGATGTTGATAGCAGAGCGGTGCTCAGGGGAGTGACGGCGGTGGTCAGCGGAGCGAGACCTGCGGTCCACAGAGTGCGACCTCCGTTCTTCGTAGCGAGGGGAACGGCGGTCCTCATACCTGGGAGACCGAACGCCCTTGGAGGAGGCGTCCATACGCTCTGCCAACATCTCCAAAGCCTCAGTTTTCGCCCGCTCCGTGCCTGAGAGCCGGACTTCGCTGTCCTGCCCGCGCTCCGATATCTTGATAGAGCAGCGAGTTTGGCTCTTGATGCTGCTCACAGCGGCTATATAGTCCTTACAGGAACTCAAAATCCGAGCCCCAGCACTGACTGGCACAAGCAGACGCAAGTCACTACTGTCCGCCTTCGACTCAAACGCATCATGCAGCTTCGCCACGAAGTCCGGCAGCGCCTTCATGCAGTACTCATACTTCCCCACCAACACAGACACAGCGTACTCCTCGGAACTGCCTTCCTTCGCATCCACCTGCAAGTCCACGGAGTAGCTGTTTCGCAGGGTCCGCGGGTAGGACCCGTTCTTGCCGATCAGCACTCCCACATGTCCTTTGGGAATGAGAAAGCGGAGTTGGAAGAGTTCTGCTTGGCGGTCCTCTGGGACTTGGTTCTTGTCGATTACCATGTTGTATATGAGTCTCGCAGCTGAGGTGATACTGCCCGGCTTTCCGATTATCTTCACTACTCTGTCCTTCAGACCTCTGATTTTGTCGATCACTGAAATGGTGGTATGGGACGCGTTCTGAATCTGCTCGATTTGCCGGCCCTTTTTCCCAATCAGCAGGGAGACCATTGAGTCCGGGATGAAGATTTTGGCGTCGAACTCGGCTCTGCCTTCATAAAACCCTGCGAATTCCTCCATAATCTGCCTAGTCCTCACCATCGAGAAAGCGCGCATTTTGGCGGAGGAGTCTTCACCCGCGATGCTCAAAATGCTGTCTGGGAACTCGGGCGTGTCGGTGGTTTCTGGCCAGGTGATGCGCTCCACACGAGAGCGGTCGAGGATGCGACTCAGGGCTTCGGTGGACTCCAGTCGCTGCTTGATTGGGAGAGGGATTACGACGGACAGGGGGAAGACTTCGGAGAGGTCGGGAGAGGGCATTCTGGGACTGCGGGAACGGCGACGCTCGCTAGGCTTCTCGCCTATGTCGCCACTCATATTAGTATAGGCCCGCCTCTAGCACTAATCATGGCTCAGCAACAACGGAGACCCAAGAACCAGATAGAAATCAACGCGTGCTGGGACGAAGCGATTCGCAAGGAAAAGCTGAACTCGCGCATCAACGAGAACTTCACGCTGAACCCTCGCAACTGTAAGCACTACCTAGTGGTACTGGTGGCAGAGAAGCCCAACCGCCGGCTCTATGAGAGCGGAATTGACCCGGACTCACTGGATTTGGATGCTGCTACCAAGACGACACTGTCCCAGCTGACTGCAGTCCCTAAGGAGAAGGTGGCGTTTCCCCAGACTTCCAGCCAGGAACTGGGGTGGGACTCCGACCTCATGCACTTCCACCCCACCTGGTCCCACACCAAGTCCATGTGCGCTGAGACCAAGTACGCAGCTTCCTACTGCCACATGACTGGCAGAAGTCCGTACTCCAGCAAGGGCGAAGGCTCGGGACCTGCTAAGTAGAATATAGGCGCAGCCTCCAGGGAAGCCAGCCTGCGTCTGCAACTGATGAAAAAGAGTCCTTTGAGGATGTAGACAAGAATTCGAAGTAGGCGTGGAAATTGAGAATTGAATGCACACACACCTTTCCCCTATATCCTTTGAGACTTATACACAGTCCAAAACTGCCTCATTTCCCAATCCCCGCAGTATCCATAGTGTCCGCAGTAATAAAAAATGCTTCACTTCCCTAAGAAACTCAGCTACTCCGAGAAGTTCCTGGACGAGAACTACGAGTACCGGCAAGTCACGCTCACTGAAGACCTGTTCAGAACCACCCCCAAAGGACGTCTGCTGGCGGAGAACGAGTGGCGATCTTTGGGCATCACGCAGAGCAATGGCTGGGTGCACTTCGAGATCTTTGAGGCAGAGCCGCATGTGCTGCTATTCCGCAAGGTGAGAAGAGCGATAGCGCTATAACTCCTTCTTATAGCTTCTGGATGCAGCGTATCTAAGGAGTCCATAGGACTTGCGGTATATGTCAGCGGAGTTATACAGGTATCCTGTAAGATACCTATGTAAGACTTCGATGGATGTGTATAGGCAGGACTCTCCGACAAGGTAACTGACTGGACTAACTAAGATCTATGTCCTTGAGCACTTGCAGGGAAGCACGCTGCTCCGGGGTCAACGAAGCTGCAGCGTCGCTAGCTGCAGACGGCTCCGATCCGTATATGTCCGGCTTCACCCTTCGCACAGGCTGTCCACACCCATACAGCAGTTCCAACGCCTCCCACAGTACCTGCGAAATCACTGTATAGTCTCTCGAAGCCACCAGCCCCGCCCTCGGCGCTCCATTCCCCCCCATCAGCTCCGCAGTGTCTACTGGCCCTGGGACTTGCACCTGCTCCGGGACTACTCTGAGAGTCAGGATGAATCGCTTCCACTGCAGTTGCCACTTCTTGGGGATGATGAACCAGGGGCCTCCTCTTTTCAGCTTGCTCAGCTGGTCCAGGAGCTTGCCTTCTGCGCAGGTTCTTAGGGCGATTCGGTCGGCTCTTCCCTTGCAGATGTCGCAGTCTTCTAGATCTTTGAGCGGCTCTGCGTCTCCGCCATAGCGCTCTCTCATGGCTTCCCAAAAGCTAATACTGACTTTCTCAAACTGAGACCTGTCATTCGCCAGACTCAGTCCGCCATGCGGACACAAGACATGGCGGATCGCCAAAGGGCCTGGATTGGCCAAAGTCTGGTACTTAATTCGCCAGTATTTGAGCAAATAGCAAGTCACTGAAAAGTCCGGAGGACTAAAAAGCGCCCGCTTTTCCACTGGCAGGCGGTAAAAAAGCAAATACGCCTCTTGATTCAGCACTTCGTCAATATTCACTTCTTTTATGCTTCCATCGTCGAAAAGGACCCAACTTCCTTCGACTTTCCTATAAGTTGTGTAGTGGCCTCTGGATATTGTGATCCCAGAGTGGACGACTACCGCGCACAACTCATAATTCGCTTCGATTTTACTCACAGTGAACGGTCCGAGTTGCAATTCCAGTGGATATTGGATGTACGTAGTCACTTTCGACCCGAAAAAGGAGTATTTGAACCGCTTTAGATGCAAAATGAGGGAATTCGGAGGAGTGGTGATGAGGAATTGCTTGTCACTTTGCACTAAACCTGAACATTTCTCGCAAAATCGGCTTTCAGCACCTTTTAGGACTTCAGGAACTGTGCAACTCATGAGGCAGTCGTAGATTGTGACCACTGTACCTGCGGAAGAGGAGAAAATGCCCTTGACCCGGTTCCAGATGGAAGACTGGAGTTCCAAATTGCGCTCCAAATCAGCGGAATTGAGCAGTTCCCGGCTCTGCCGGGCTACTCTGGTGAGCTGGTCCTGTCCCGGGATTTCCAAAGACAGGGTGAAGAACTCCTCTTGGTACCTCACTTCGCTCTTGCACACATGGCAAGTGAGAATGTCCACGCCTCTGCCTTTGTACAGGTCGCTAACTGGACTCGTGCTGCGTGCGTCGTAGTCGTACTGCTTAGTGTCTTCATCAATCGCGTTCAGCAGGTAAACCAGAAACTCTTGACTGTCTTGTTGCTTGTTGTCCGCAAACTCCGGGTACGCCATTTTCAGCTCTTGCACGAATAACGTCGGCGAATAAAGCGAATATTTGTGGACTTTTTCTTCCCTCATCAGCCTAGCAAAGGCAAGCACAAGCCTGAATTCTCCTTACATCTGTCTCGCACCCATCAGATCCACCTTCAGCGTGCCTTCTTGGAAGCAGTCGAGAAAGAAGTCTGTGAGGAAGGGGTCGTGCAGTAGAGCCTGGAGGGAACAGTTGATGTAGCAGGTGTTCTTCAGGTTGCGGAGACGCATGGGGGTGAGGCTTAGTTCGGGTCGGTTGCCAGGCATGAATAGCTGGCGGAGTCGATCGATTCTGGCTTGCTGGTCCTTCCCGGAGCTGTTTGAAAGGGACTAGTTGTTGATTTCTATCTGACAGGCCAGACACCATATGCTCATCGTGTCTAGATTCAGCCACAGACAGTGCGGAAACTCTTCATTCCGCTCCACACTCTGCCAATGCTGCAGCGCGTGTTTGTTCTTCGACCTGCTGCAGCCGAAATACCCACATCCGAACTGCATAGAACTGACCTGCAGACACAGCCAGAGGTAGGGCGGACGCTCCTCGCAGTTTCCGCATTGAAGCGATGAGACAAGCCGCCACTCTAGCTCAGGCGTGAAGAGCCGAGTTGAGAGGGCATTTACATGCTCACAACTAGTCATCTTTCCCACATTCGGGACACGGATTGCTGGTATTTTAGGAATGGGGGGATGCTTATGTAAAGGCAGTCAGGTGATCTTCAGTCACACACACCTGCTTCAGGCTCTCACGCAGGCAATCGAGGAAGACGACCTGTCCGCTGTACGTGAAATTTACGAGACATTGGGGAAAGCACAAGGACCGCCGTATACTATTCCAGCCTTTTCCTTCGACGACACTGTGGCTGTCATTCACGGAGTGGAGCTAAATCCGTTGGCACTATGCATTCGTGTGGGGCATTTGGACGTAGCTAGGTATTTGATTGAAGTTGCCCACTGTAACGTACGGATTGTCTATGCACTTTATAAAGGGATAGGAAAGACCCCGGTTCATATACTGTGCGAGTACGGACATTTGCAACTTTTGACCTATTTCCTTCCTTTGCATTTGGACTATGTGGCGAATCAAGGAGCCTCTCACTCCAGCATTCCAGACGACTACGAGGAATTATCAGTCTTCCAAGAAGGCAAACAGTACCGGCCGAACCCCATTTCCTCCATCTTTACAAACACTCAAACTCCCATCCAGCGAGCTTGTGAGTTTTCTCACCTGGACTTAGTGAAGTTTGTATGGAGGTATATGAAGGACCGTCCAGTTTGTCACGATTTCGATATACACGCAATAGACGACCGCAGCGGAGAGAATTGCGCCCTAATAGCAGCTCGCGTTGGGGATTTGCCAATGATGGAATTCCTCTTTTTCGACTGTGCAGCCGATTTCACAGTCAAAACAAAGAGAAAAGAAAGCGCTTTGCAACTTGCGGTTCTGAGCAAAAAGCAGCACAGTGCTGAAAAAGACTTCGAATGTGTGAAATTTCTGCTTGAGAAAGTGAAGTTGGATGTAGTGTATGAATACGAAGAAACGCTGTTATTGTGCGATAACAGTATGGTGCAGGAGTACATTGAAGATGTATTGCAGGAGAATGGCGTTTCTACCTGCAAGGAAATCATAGAAGACACGAATCGTATCAAACGAAGTCACCCTCAGCGTCTCTCGAGGACGTATGTAGAGCTGGAAGAAAGGGCGAGGGCAGCGGGGCCGGAATTCGACATGAAGCAGCTGTTTCCTGAGGACTTGGCAGTCAGTAGTGCGGTTTCTCCCATTCCTCAGCTCAGTCTTACTCCTTTCAGTGTGCTTTCCAGAGGACAAACTCCCGACCTAGGCGTGAATGTTTCTAACTAGCATGGATCTAGCAGTAGTGCACTGCTCAATGTGAATTCTGTAATTTATCCTATGCACAAGCTTTAGATGTTCGTGGGACTGGGTGGTATTCGCGAGTTCTTCCTGCCTCCGCTCCTTTCCGTAGACGCCTGTGTAAGTCTCTTAACACTTTTTTCCCTGCGCTTATCAGCCCTGGGTCCATTATTGGCGAAGGGATGCATGAGTCCTTCCTCAGGTGTGAGTCGGTCTTCCGGCAGCCACTCCAAGCACTCTGCATAGATTGTTACTTTGAACGAAGTCCACGAACGGCTGGTCCTCAGTGGGGAGCAGCTTGAGAAGGGGCAGGGAGCCTGGAATCCGCTTGCTGTGGCTAGAAGGGAGGATCTTAGGCCTGCCGTCATCGTAAAAATGTTTGCGACGTTCACTAGCCACAGCGAGCATTTCCTCAGGTGGAGGGCCGAGCACTTCCATGATTGCTAGTAACTGGTCATGGTCGTCTTCCCCTGGAAAAAGCGGTCTGCCGAGGAAAAGCTCTGCAACTACACAGCCCAAAGACCACATATCGATAGGGTAGGAGTAGGCCATGCCGAGAATTACCTCTGGGGAGCGGTAGTACCGGCTCTGGATGTAGGTGAAAATTGTCTCGTTTTCGAAGGCGCCAGAGCCCAAGTCGATGACTTTCACCGAAGTCCGGTTGTCTTGCGTGAAAGCGATGTTGTCCGGCTTGATGTCGCAATGTAGTATCCTGCAGCTTTTCAAGTCCACCAAAGCGTCCAGCAACTGATGTGTGATTTTGCTGATCCACCCAGGAGAAAAGCCCTTGTAGTCGTTTTGGCGTATGAATTCCTGCAGACTGAGGCTAAGAAGTTCATACACCAGACACACATGTCCCCGGAACTTGAAGGAGTCTTTGAGATTTACGATTTTGGAGCGGATGGAGACGTTGCTTTGGATAACATCGAAAAGACGCATTTCCACTGCGGCCTGCCGCTCATAGTTTTTGGACCTTTTGAAGACTTTGACGGCCACGGTTTCCCCGGTTTTGTGGTCGATGCATCGACTAACTTTGCCGAAAGCGCCGATTCCCAGGAATTCCAACACTTCGTATCGGAAGGCGAAATGATCTCCTCTGATAATCGGGTAGCCTTCCTTGTCTTCGTACTGACTGGCTTTAAGTCCTTTGCGCAGCCGCTTGTCGGGTAGGTAGTAGACTGTATCGTAGTTTTTAAGATCTTCCAAGTCGATTGGGTCCACGAGATGCTGGAACCTGTCACGGAAGAGTTGGGCGGGCTGGGGCAGCACTGGGAGGGAGGAGAAGACTTGGTCTGACCTGTTCCTCCAGTGACGTCTCACAGTCCTAAATCGTATTGTCTCTGGCTGCACCTTCGCAGTCAGTGGGGGAAATAATGAGCCTTTCGTACTGCTGTCGAGAGTGATAGACACGAGGTGTTGAGAGTCCACAGTGAGCATACTAGCTTCCTCAGCAGCTGCCAGAGCTGCAATTCCAGGGATATTCTGGAGAGTTGTGGAAAGTGTGGTGGTCAACAAGCTGTTTCTGCGTCTGCTAGGCAAATGAGAGCGCGGGGAGGGGAGGCGAGCTGAAGGCGTAGTAAAAAAGTCGATGGGTGGCGGCTTGCTGTTGCTACGTTGCATAAGAAGAGGTCTTATTAAGCATCATCACAGATGAAAAGCTCGTACAAGCAAGTAAACTATATAAACTACTTTGACTTCTGGAGAGAGGATATATGAGAAACCAGTCTATGCACTGGGAAACTCCAGAGGGAAAGGCCAGTGGAGAGGAAACTGAGTTGACAGGGAAATATGGGACACTGCTTCGTGACGTGCCCAGTCTGTAGGTGTTAGGGTAATGGTCTAGTCCCGCTTCATTAGTCACAATTTGATGGACTCAGGTCTGGACTTCCTGCTCTATCACCGTTCCGACAGCAAAGGCCAACTGCTGCAACAGACCCTGCAAGCCTTCGCTGTCGCCCACCCAGAAGTCCGCCTGGTCGTCTCCGCGTCTCAAGTCATCACGCCTTCCTTGCTTCCATGCCTAGTCATCAAAACCGGCACTCGTGTGCTGCTGCAGCTGATGAAGCCTTATCAGATGTTCGGAGGGGACAAGATGAATGTGGACTGTGTGGCGTATGTTTTGGGGAAATACGGAGTTTGTGGGGAAGGGAAGCCGGAGGATCCGAGGGAGTACCCATACAACGCTGACGAACTTCTCAACTTCCCAATGACCTTGCAGGTCCCGAACCCTCCTCCAGCTACAGAAGAGCCCTCAGAGGACCAGTCAGAGGAGCAGAAGTCCCTGGGAGCGCGGATTCAAGCAGTAGTGGAGCAGGTGTTCGACCACCCAATAGCCCAGCATGTGCGAGTCTAGAGAGTTCCTAGCTACTTCCGTCCACCTGTCCTGCGCTCTGCCAGTTGAGACCCTTCGCTGCTGAGCGCGTAGTACTGAGACATGGCGAGGTTGACCTGCTGCCTCAGCTCCAGCGCTAGTTCTCGCTTGGCCCAGGCCCGGTACAGCAGCAGCACGACAAGGACTAGCACTAGGACGAGGCCCACAATGAGCATCACTGTGCCCAGGCCCAGGCCTCTGTTTGCTTCCGCAGGAGTGTCAGTAGCCCAGGCAGCGCAGAAGTCGGGTGGAGAGAAGTAGCTGGAGCAGATGGTTTGAGCGAGTTGCAGTCCTTCCCAGTCTCCTCTGTAGGTGTGGTTGTTGAGGATCATGGCAGGGTAGATGCTTGATGTCATCCCACTCAAGTAGCGCACTTCCTTCCTCAGTAGAGTGTTGTCCACCAAAGTCAGGTCACCACTGTCCTTGGCGCTGTCACGAATGCATTGCTGGACAGCAGCCACACTTCCTGGTATTTCCTGCATGATGCTGTAGGAACACGACTCTGTAATATTGCTCCTGCAAGTCGAGTTGTATTTCGCCATATATTGGAACCAATACGGATACTTGAATTCCGAATTTGCAAAGCTGCTCAACAGACACAGCTGCCTTAAGTCCTCGAGCACTACATCTCTCCCAGTCAAAGCTCCACTCCCATCAGGGTCCGGAGCACAGTACCGTCCTCCACTCAGACAGTCCTCATTCGACTCATTGTATCCATTTAACAAGCATTCCGTGCAGTACCAGAGAACAAAGTGAGGGCGGAAATTCAGAGTTGTCCGATTGAACTTTTTCCCATATGTCGCGAAGTCTGCGAAGAAGTTGAGTGCTTTTGCGTTGTCTGAGGAGTAAACTACCCGCAAGTTCACACGAGTCCGCTTCTCCACATCAAAAGACAGTTTCAACTGCACGTCTGAATCATTCCGTCCTGCGAAGCTTTTGATTTCGTTTCCGTCCTTTTTGTCAATCATGAATGTCGGAATGAACAGGTTTCCGCCGCTGCCGTTATCCGACATGACCACATCCGTGACGTCCTCATCGTTAAAGTCCACCACTACCAAGGCCTTGTACCCAGCGTCTTGCGCATGTCTAGCCTTCATTGCGAAAGAGCAGTTTCCTCTGTCAGCCATCAGTATCGGAAGTCCATGTTCCCTTTCTATCTCGATGTGGTCCACAGGACTACATGCATCTGCGACTTCTGAGTGGTAGTGCGCCTTGCCAACCATCTGTGTGCCGTAGGGTGGATTGCCGAAGTCTGCGAGAGAGGAGGGGATTTCGTGGTCCTTGTCCTCGTACCGCTTTTCAAAGACGGAAAGAAGCTCGGGGGGACTCAGGACCGTCACTTTGGCGGAGACGGAGACACAGAGAAGCAGCAGACTTTGCCACATTTATACTACCAAGCTTAGGCAACAACCTCTACCCAGCGATACATTGAGGAGCGACACTTGGGTAGGTGTAGTCTGGAGAGATGAAAAGTATGGAGATGCACGAGGGAAAATCGGACTTTTGGAAACATAAAAAGTGAATGTTCATCGATTTGAACCAATTGACTTGAAACAGTTCAACTATCAGCCACAGTGTGTCTCTTTCTAGCAGATTTGCAGCTATACGCTTTTCCTCTATGCAGCTCTGTTCCCGTCAGTCCCAGCTGATGGCGGCGATAGGCCTATAATGGGACTGCAGGCCTACTATCGCGTTTGCCTCCGCATGTCCCCAAGTCTGTACCGGCAGAGCTACATTCGCCCTCGCTTCTTCTGCTCTCTGCCAGTCATAGCAGCACCCACTAGCCCGTCTATATGCAGTTACTCCCTACTCATCTCCAGTCCGTCGCTTTTGCAGCTCGCACAGAGCACTTTCGGGTCGCAGCAGCTCGCTAGCGAATCAGCTGATGATGACGACTCCGTCACATGCCTACGAAACGTGCGCAGAGCACGGTAATGAGCGTCCTAATCGTTAGCTAGTCGATGCAGGACTTGCTCATCGCCACACAGCTCAGCACCAAGTTGATGATGTCTATGTAGATAAAGAGCGCCCCGGCCACATGGTCGTCATAGGTAATGCCGTAGATGCCTCCGGCCACTAACATTTGCACATCGATGACGATGTAGACACTGAACATCATCATTACGAAGGTGCAAATCACGATTTCGAAGGGACCGGCTTCGTGGAACAGTCGCATGCAAATCGCGAATACGAACACGATTGAGAAGACGGCTATAGGTAGCGCCAGGGACGCTGTGAAGTTTTCGCGGGCGAAGTTGGCGTAAATGGTCAAGGAAATGGTGACTGTGAGAGCCATTATCATCGCGATCAGAACTGCGAAGGGGCGCACCGTGCACAGGACTCCCACCAGCTCCGCCTCATTGATAGTGAACCAGGTCAGGAGGATGTAGTTGTAGGGGGGCTTCAATGACCACTGTCTGAAGAACGACATACACACAAACACAATCGTCACTCCAGCACACGAGAAGTAGAAATCAAAATAGGAAGTCGCGAAGTATTCGTTCACAGGCTCGTAGCTGCAGGCAATGACATTGACGATAGTATTGAGAGTGAGCTGCAAGCAGATGATCATGTAAACGCGAGTGATGAAATCGCCAATGTTGGAGGTGGGCTTCTTGGCGCCGCCGATTACTTCTTCGCCGGTTTCTTCTTCTTCATCGATGAGTGGCTTTTGAGCGTCGTCCATTAAATTACTAGGAACGAGTCTGGAAGACTGGGAACGGCTAATTGCATCGAAGGCCTGAGGAAGGTGATAAGGGTGTTTCCGGACTGAAACGTGCATTAGAAGCTAAGGTGCTTCGGCATTACTATGTCTTCCAGGACATTCACCAGATCTGCATAGGGAATTGCATCCCTTGCCCAAGTCTGCACTTCCTTAGGCAATTCGAAGTAATCACCTTCACTTGTCGTATATTTGCATCTTTCAGCCTGCGGCAGCCTCGGGACATATATAATGACGGACATACCGCGCCCAAAGGTTGACTTTTCCCGTGTGTCTCTCGGGTCGCTGAAGCGCTACCAGGCAGTTTACGGCCTCACAGAGAGCTCGGAGGACCTGGCGAGGGTCGTCACGGACCACTTTGGAGCCACTTGCTACTCCTGCATGCCGCCTTCCAAAGACCCAGGCGAGAAGTACTATCCCAGGACGCTGTGCGAGGTCTCAGAAAATGCGCCGTGCAAGGACATTAGATCCGCAGACGAAGCAGTGGACTATTTCCTAAAGCTAAGGAAGGATGACCGGATGGACGAGTTAGGCCCCAGGAAGAACACAAGGAACAAGGAAAAGCAGGAAAAGAAGTCGACCTAGGACTCGTAGAGAATAGGCGAATTAGCTAAACTCAGAGTGTTAGCAGAGGATAAGACAAATTTGGCTGAGATTTGGAGTTGAGGCTAAAATTGAATGCCGCCATTTCCTCAGGCTTTTCTTATTTTGATAGGCAATTAGTTCTCCTGCTGCCTTTCTAGTACGATTAGTGACTAGCAGTGAAGAAAAGACGATAGAACTCATCCGGCCCCACTTTGTCATCCCCGTCGAAATCAGCCCTTTTGACCATTTTCAGCAGTTGCTCATCGGTCAGATCCTCACCCAATTCGAATGCAGCCTCTCGCAACTCTCTCAGCCCTACCACCCCAGCCTTCCTCGTGTCGAACATGCGGAAGGCGCGGTCAGTATCCGCTCTGCATCGAAACTTCGGAATCTTACTCGCGAGGGCCTCTAGGAACTCCGTGAAGGAGATTGCCCCGGAGCCGTCAGTGTCCAAGTCGTTGAGAACTTCAATGGCCTCGGAACTTTTGCTGCCTAGGCCTAGGGCCATGAGGGTGTTGCGCAGCTCGACTAATTCGATGCTGCCGCTCTTGTCGCTGTCAATGATGTCGAAAGCTTCCTTGAAGCCTTCGATTTGGTCGTACGAAAAGCAGGGGAAGTTGTACGAAGCTGGGTTAAAAGCTTCCTCCATATTGCTAATGGAACAATCGGCTGGATAATATTGGCATCGTTATTATCTAAGTTTCAGGTCTTTGCAGGCTCGAATGTATGTAAATTGCATCCTTTGATTGCTCCAACACTAAGTAAACTTCCATTGTCGAAAATTTACTTATTTTACGATAAAAGCAAGCTTTTAACTGAGAGGTGTTGGAGTGAGCAGCTAAAGCCAACAAAAAGATGCAGCATGTTAATCCGCGAATCTGGTGCAAATCAGAGAAATGTGTATTTCTTAATTGGAAGGAGGAGAAGTGCTTACTTGCTGAATGGCAGTGAAATAAACCACCAGAAGTACTATTCAATTGTTCCTCCACCTATACAATCCTCCCCTCCACTTCCCTATAGCCTATCCACTGCCCCAGTTCTCGCAAAAATGCGGTTTTCCATTTGCCTTTCCGTCATCTTCGCTTGCGCGCAAATCTCTCCTCTCATAGAAACCTATGAGCTGCGTAGTCTCCTGGACTCCAACTCCACTCTGTACCTGCTCGAAGTCATCGGCTTAGGAGAGAGCAAAGACCTCACACAAGACTCTCGCATCCCCTCAGCAGTCTACATTAACCTAAAGGAAATACTGGAGACAACTGCACTGCCAAGTGTGAAGCCCCTGAAGACAGAAGCATTCACGCATGTGATGATGACGTACGGACTAAAAGCGGACGAAAGCCTCGTGGTGGTGTATGATGCGAAAGGCATGAGGTCAGCAGCCATGGTTTGGTGGATAATGCGGCTCTATGGCAAGGCCAATGTCAAGGTGTTGAATGGAGGTCTGCCCAAGTGGCTGCGGGAAGCGAACCCTTCGGTCAACGGAGGGAGTGGCAGCTCGATTGACCCCAGCCAGGAAGACCCTTCCCTCTACCCCTATGTGCTGGAGTCTGCGAGACTGTGGACTTGTATGGATTTGGTCAGCTACGAAACCTACCCTGATCCTATGCCTCATGTTCAGGTCGTAGACGTGAGATTAAAGAATGAATTCGACCTGAAGAATATCGCTGGGTCTATCAACATGCCCGCGGATATCATTGACAGAGCAGATGGAACCATTCGAACTGCTATCGAACTCAAGTCTATCTTCGAGGACTATGGAGTGACCACCGGAGCAGAGAAACTCACAGTGGTGATAAGTAAAAGGAGCATTGCAGCTGCTCGAGTGCTGCTGGCGCTGACTATACTGGGCAAGGAGAATGGAGTCATTCTGGAGGGCGGCTGGGAGGAGTACCGAATCTGTGCTTCGCCCGAGCCTAGCGAAATACCCAGCTCTCCTGAGCCAGAGCCCTCGCCTGCCCCCAGTGTCCCCGAGCCTCTCCCTGCTGCGCCTTCGGATGAGCCTGACCCCTCCCCAGTGCCAGAACCCACTGCTCCAAGTGACGACAGTCCAGAAGAAGGACCGACTCCCCCTGTCGTCACCCCTCCTGCCACTCCAACCCGCCTGCTTTCCTCACAAGTCTGCGTGCAGGACCCCTCCCTGCCCAAATCCGCCTGCTTCGCCTCAGACCTCCCTACTGATTTCTCCCCCATTCCGGAAGACTCGGAAGCTGCAACTCAGTTCGCAGCCTTTTACCACTGCACTCTGGCCTGCAGCAGCATGTGTGCAGTGGGGAAATCCAGCGGACAGGACTGCACAGACAGGTGTGCCTTCCACTTCTGCTTCCCTAGTCCCACCTCCAGTCTGCAGTACCCTATAGCTCTGACTGTTGCAGCTCTAGCAGTGTGTGTGGGCTACATTGGACTGAAGCCTGGACAGCAGGGACGGCGGGAGTGCAGAGAGCACCTTCTGACCAAATAGACATAACCCTAGCAGGCTATCTTAGGCCGGGCTTAGTACTCTGTCGGACCATCGCAGAGAACTCTTCGAAGTCCAGGTTCCCGTCGTGGTTCAGGTCGTAATCATTCAGCAGCCGCACAATTTCTGCGTCCATTAGCATTTTGCCGCTGCGCGTGAAGACCTTCCTTGCGTCTTCCAACGTCACGAACCCCTTTTCCGCGGAGTCGAAGTACTTGAAGCCTGCTTCCAGCGGCTCTGGAGTCAGGTAGGCTTCAGGGTTCATTGCTGCTATGATGTACTCAGTGTAGGGCAGTCGGCCTTTGAACAGTTCGGCTTGGCTGAACAAGGAGCGAATGTCCTCGGGGCTGAAAGGCTCAGCCGGACTCGCGCCAATGCCTCTTGCCATCCCTTCCTGCGACAAAAAGCCGATATGCTCCACATCCATCACTCTAAACGCAGGGTTGAGAAAGCGAGTTTCCTCATTGGACACAAACTGACACATGACCTTCAAAGCCTCTTTCCTCAGGCTGTTGCCGCTCCGGTAGGTCTTCATTCGTTTGAGGATCAGTGCGTCTATAGGCGTGTAAATCGTTTGGGAAATCGTCTGGAACCAGGAGTGATTGAGCGTGTCTGCAGCTGAAAGTCGCTTCTGCGGGTCTAAACTGAGCAAATTCTTGATAAGTTCCTTCGCTTCCTTCGAGACTGTCTCCCACTCCTGATACTTAAAGGTGAAGTCGCCTTTGAGGACTTTGCGCTGGATTTCTTGGTCAGTATCGCCATTGAAGGGAGGAAAGCCGGCTAGGAGAGCGTACATTATTACTCCCAAACTCCAGATATCGCATTCCTTGCCGTAGTTCTTGCGAATCACTTCGGGAGCCACGTAGTAGGGAGTGCCCACCACTGTGTGCATTTCGTTGTTCAACTCATCGAACTTATTGCCCAGACCAAAGTCGATAATTTTGATTTCCGCATGATCTCTTTTGGTGTCGAAAAGGAAATTTTCCGGCTTCAAGTCTCTGTGGCAAATCCCCAAGAAGTGCATATGACTGACAGCGTGGAATAATTTGTACATAATTACTCCTGCGTCTGGCTCTGGCAGTTTGGTCTTCTTTTCCAGCAAGTCATATAGCTCTCCTCCGGCCAAGTAGTCCATCACGATGTTGACGTTCCGCTTGTCTTCGAATACGTCGTAGAGACGGACGATGTTTGGGTGGTCTGTGACCTTGAGATACTGCAGTTCGCGCTTGAGCTGGTGGAAGCAGAGTTTCACCTTCTCCTTGGGGATTATCTTGACAGCGAATTTACGTCTGGCCTTGTTGAGGGCGAGCTTCACACTTCCGAACTGTCCTCTGCCCACGTCGTTTTTGAGCAGGTAGTAGTTGAGGATGTCTGTCTAGGGCCTACTGTCTGTGAGCACAAAGGCGCCCAACTGGCCATCCACCACCATCATGGTGCGTTCTCCTGCCAAGGTCGAGGGCGCGGAGGTGCTTTTCGTGGGGGTGATGATTGCTGTCTTTTTAGAGACACAGGACCCCATTTCTATTTGCAAATCCTATTCGACCGTATAGCAGTAACCGACTCCATCTTCCCGCACCAGCTGAACGCTCTGGCCTTCTCGCCAGGCCAGACTGATGGTCTTGATCAGGTCTCTGCTGGAAACCACTATGGACTGAACAGAGGGTAGAGAAATACTGCTATAGCTGCGGATCTCTAAGCTGCCCAGGCCTAGAAACCCGGTTTCCAGCCTCCAAATCCGGAGTTGAGAGTCTCGCAGACTGTAGGAAGCCAGGAAACTCCCGTCTGTGCTGAAGCAAAGGGCGCTCACAGGGCCTTCATGAGCCTGCAGTTCCCTCCATACATTTGCAGTCTTTAGCTCGTAAATGACCACTTGCCGTGCATTCGTCCCTACCGCCAGTAGTTGTCTGCTCCTATCAAAGGCGACCATCGGCAGGCATTTCACTAGTAAATCCAACGTGTCGGTAGCCTTGCTTAGGCAAATCTTCCTCAGGAGGATTTCGCGAGAGTCGATTGCACGCAGCACGACGTCTACTAAGGCCTGTAAGTCCATCAAGAGGTGGGAGGAGTGCTTGTAGATGAGGGCTTCAAGGACCATTAGGACGCTTTCTGGGTACTCTCGGTCGCCTGAGACTTTTACCACTTCGTGTTTGAGGGAGTCGCAGAAAGTCGCAACGTCTGCTTTCCCCATAGACAGCAACGCTTTCCTAGTGCTGTACCTGACCTTCCGCGTGCTCGCATGATGCAGCCGCAAAAGCGCGACCACCACTTCATTGTAAGTACTCTTGTCCGTGTCAGCTCTCCACCTCTTTATCCCATCATGCAGCAAGAGAGAGGCAGCAATGATGTACCCCGGGCTGTCTCCTTTCAGCATGTTTTCGAAGGTGGAGAGTATGTCGGGCTGCAGGTTGGTTTTGACTCCGTTTAAACTGAATGCGGCGATCATTACAGCGCTCAAGGCTTCTGAGGAGCTTACAGCTCTTGCAGGCTGGAAAGTCTTCCAGTGCGCAATTCCGTCTTTTGGAGAAAGCGGTAACACGCTCGCTCCCTGCACCGTCGACACGAAGATTTGCCTCCACTCGTCCATCATCAACATCAACTCATCAGTATCAAACAGCGGCAAAGCAGTCCGCAACAAGTCGTAAGCCACCAGATTCCCCCCTATCACCTCAAACCCCAGCACCACTGGACAAGGCCTTTTAAAGTGTCTCACGCGGTCTTTGAGCCGTGCGAAGTGACTCCCCACACTGCTATGAATCAAAGGCTTGAGGGAGGGTTTGAAGTGGGAACACGCGTTTAGGACTGAGAGCAGGGAGGCAGACTGCACAGCACTGATGTACCCAGATATCTCCCACCTGGATTTCTTCCCTGGCAGGCTGAAACTCAGCGCATTATCCACGCCGAAAGTCCCTACATTGGCTGCAACTGCAGGCTTCTGAATCTGAAATAGCAGCTGCAGTTGAGTCTGCAGCTTTTCCTCTTCCTCACCCAACTTCGCCCAACTGCTCAGTAGAGAAAGTATGAACTCCGCCTGTTCCGGGAACTCCGCAGTGTCGCTAAACGACTCTGCAATGTTCCCTGCGTTGATAAACAGGACCGGGAACTGCGCTTTGCCTAGGGAAACGGACTCCACCCAGGCTAGGGCCTGGCCATGCTCGGCTGCCAGACTGTTGATACTGAACTGGAGGAGCTGGTGGGGGGTGGGGGAGTCGGGAAGTGAGGGCTCGGACATGTGGTGGGCAACAGCAGAGCGGAAAGGGATGGAGAAGGAGGGCACGATGCGCTCCACTTGTTGATGCACCATGTTTATCACGTAGCAGTCTCCGTCTCCGCAGTTCAGGTAGAGGTAGTCCAGTAGCAAGTGCACCAGGGCCTCTCGCAGACCTCCCTTCATCCCGTAAAAGGCACACAACACTTCCTTTTCCTCCATAGACAGCAGGATGACGGTTTCATCCTCCACCTGCCCCACTATCATATGCTGCCACTGTGTCCACTTCTCCTTCCACAAGTGCTCAGGCACCTTATCCAGCACTTCCCTAATAGCATGCGGCTGCTTCATCACTCTCACATCCGAGTAAGGAATCGAGAACGTCACCGAGGGAGACCTGGGTGCCAAGTCAATCCGCTGTCCGGAGTCAGAGCTATTGCAGGTCATTGTGCCCTGGTCTTCCTCTGACTTCAGGTCCTGTGGGGCCAGAGACCAGCACTGCACAGTGCCTTCCTGGGAGCAACTCACCAGAGTGTCGTGGTAGTACAAAATTGCGGAAATTGCCTCTGACCTGGTCCCTTCCAGAGTCATTATCGCTCTCGTCACTGATAAAGGCACTATGAACACCCGTCCTTTGGAGGTGCCTACGACGTATAAAGGCCAGGAATGGGCCATGACAAGGTGGGAGTTAGTGACGGTTTCGTCAGGACTCAGGAGGAACTGCAATTGGCAGTCCGCTAAGTACTCCGGCCTGCATTTCTGCATCGACAGTGTCGAAATTTCGAACTTTTCCTTCAAAATCGAGTCCAATTCGCACACAAATAGTGAATTTTTCTTAGCGAAGTAGAAATAGTCCTCATTGAAAGAGAGCTGTTTGACCATAAAGCCTAGAGCGGATGTGGCTGGAGGCTTGGTCCTGGCCTCTACTTCCATTGTGTGTCTTCTGCTCAGTCTGCGGCCGTACACTGGCACTTGCTTGTGCATTATGTCTCGCAGAGACACTCTCCTGGCTTTATCTGTGATGTTGAAAACTGACCCCAGAGTGTTGCGCCGGGTGAGAACTCGAGGTCCCTCGTCTCCGATACCTATATTGTGGAGCAATTTGTCGATGTCGAATTCGGTGATTTGCCCATCTTCGAGGGTCACTACAAGAGACTCGTCTGTGAACATCAAGGAAACTACCTTAGAAGTCATGGACAAATAGGCCTCATTACGACTCTCCGCCCGAAACTGAATAGAAATTACCCAACTTTCGTGCACGAAACTGATGAGATACTCATATGCGACAGCAAGCAAACAAGCATCAGTGGTCAAAGCGATTTTCGAAGGTTTCTCAGCAGACCCCATAATCAACTTCAGGTTCGGACGAGGATCAAAAAGATGCTTCGAAGACGGATAAGCCAAAAACTCCGTCACATCCCCAATATCCCACACCAACACTTGATCTTCCCCACACAACACTAACATCCTCGTGGAAGCCGCATAGGTCTGCGCACACAGGTCCACTAGCTGCTCCGGTAGACTGTACCTGCATATACTTGTCAAGTTCCAAGCGTCAATGATGTGGACGATCATTTCCCCGCCTACTGCTAGCAGTCTACGTTGGATTTCAGTCATATGTCTGGCCCTCACTATAGGACTCAATAGGTCTGGAGCACTGATAGCTATGCACCTGCCGTCTGCCCATTCCCATACTCGAAGTCGATTGTCGCCGTGAAGAGACACGATCCAGATTGTACCGCGGAGAGCAGATTTGTAGGGGGGATGCACGAAGACGAGTATGTGGCACTCGAGGGCGATGCCGGGAGTAGCGATCATCTGGGGGACGCAGGTTTGCTCCTGGGCTTTCCACATCACTAGTTCCCCTGAGGCGGATCCAGTCACTATGTATGAGCCGAAGACTGATAAAGCTGTGATGACGTGCTGGATATCAAGGCCACTCTGGCTCCAAAAGACCATCGGAGTGCTCAAGGGTCCCTTCCTGTCCATTAATCTGCTAGCCTCCATAGCCTGCACGATAAATGCCTTGTCAGCTTCCCGATTTAATGCTGTTATTATGAAGGTGAATCGTTCTGAAGTCCTGTCAGGCTCCAAGTTGGAGCTGATGAAGTCTCCTTACCTCGAAAGCATGTCTACCTCCAACATCAGTCTACACTCCCGTGCAAGTCGCATTCCAGGCCTGGGCAGCGAACTTTACCAAGTCATTAGCCAGCGAAAACGAGCGCAGACAGTGGTCAAAGACCTGGAGCGAAAGGTGGCTGCTCATAGTCAACAGCCCTCCAAACCCCTGCCCAAGGCTGAAAACTTCCCTAGAAGACTCTCCAGCGACCGCCAAGCCGAACTCCTATACGACCTCAAGTTGAAGATCAGGCAGCAGACCGAGGCTCGAAAGCTGCAGCGTGAAGAGCAAAGAGACCTTTTGCTGCAGCAAAAACGCGTATTTGCCACTCAGCGCGAAGTTTTGCAAATGAAGGAAAAGCTGCTGGAAGATCGGAAAATGAGTCCCGCAGAGCGATTACTGCTGAGGGAAATCGAGCCCAGATTCAGCACTGAAGCAGTGAAAAAGGAACCCAAGCGCAAGCGAAACAACTCTAAAATTTACCTCTACGCCGACTTGCTGCAGCGAGAAAAGCAGACTCTGACCCAACTGAAGGACAAGGCAAGTGCTAGGTAGATCCTGCAACTCACCAAAAGCTTCCGAACGCTCCGCCAAGCGAAGCAGGTGAAAGGCAGTCTGCAGAGCCTGAGTGTTACAGCTGAGACTAACTAGGACTTGCACGGGAGCAGTTGCAGAGACAGGAAGGGGCTTAGAGGGGCAGAGAGCTGTTTCCATACCAGTTGAAGGGAGGAGTGGGAGGAGGACAGCATAGGGAGAGTGTGTGTGGACAGGCCAGGATGCAGGCAGACGCCTTCCAGTAGCTTTTCTGCTCCGTTCCCTGCACTTTCCGCCCACAGCTCCGCATCTTCAATTCTGTAGGAGTGACGGTTGTGAGTGGTGATTTGCCAGTGTTCGTCCACTGCTTCAATGGTGAGAGGCAGTTGGGAGGAGGGAATTAGGCTGTAAAAGCGCTGGAACTGCTCTGTGAGCGTTTCGTATTGGCTTTCCAGGCTTTGCAAGTTGCCTTCCCAGTGCTCCGAATTATCTCTTAGGCTCGAAGTGTCGAATTTGCTTATAGTTTCCAAAGAATAGTTCAGATTTTCCTTTAAACCAGTGATAATTTTCGCAATTTCCTCGTTTCTTCGCTCCAATTCCGTCCTCAATTCGGCGATTTCCGCCTGCAAGACTCTATTCGCTTCCAAAATAGCAGCATCGTACTTAGTTTCCAGCTTGGTAAAGAGCATCGATATCTCCTTTACCAGTATTTTCTCCACTTTTCCGCATATTTCCCTACAATCAGAGGAGGAAATAGCGGAACTCAAGGCAGTAGAGACCTGCTGGACTATTAAATCCGCATAATACTCAGCTTGTGCGATTTCCCTTTCTTCCAATGTTACTTCAGTGGTAACATTCCAGTCACTGGCAGAGAACTGTCGGAGAGTGGCGACACAGTGAGGAGTGCCAGTGAGAGCGGAAAAGACCTGTTTGCCCACACATACAAGGAGGGGAAGGGCTGAAAAGGCCTGGACAGCTGCTAAACGGCCTTGGAACTGGTCGAAGTTCTCCCTTCCGAACCACTTTGTGGGGTACTGGATTCCTTCCAATTGGACGGGTTCGGGACTTTCAGTCATATGTTGGTCGTCCCACAGGTAGTCCACTATGTAATTGAGGCTGTATTGGCTAGCGATTGATTGGGCCAAGGATATGCACGAGGGAGTACCACAAGTTCTGATTTCACACGGAAAAGATGTGCCCTTAGGCAGTTTTTCTCGTATTAAAGCGGCAATTACACTCACAGGAGCCTCAGTGGCGCAGACTAGCGTCATCGAAGGGACTGAAAGGTCTACATACTCGACAACTTCCCACTTTTCGCTGCTGGATATAAGCGAAAGCCCAGTGCTGTGATTCGCCAGTTTGAGACTTATGGAAGAGTGCACGGTCAGTATCTCAGTTCCGTGCAACTCGGAAATGCATCTTTGCAGCCGCGCTTCGAACTCACTTTCCGACTCTGTGTCTTCTTCCCAGGGCTTCAAAGCCGTCATTGGCCGCAGATCGAGGCCGAGACTGTGGGCGATTGCTTGGGCTAAAGGGTCGGTTAGAGGGTGAGGGGAGATGACAGTAGTCCAGGCTTGGGACTGGATGCAGCTTTGGTGAAGGATGAAGGTGGCCAAGGATTCAGCTTCTTGAGGGGAGGAAACAGCTGATATTAGAACGATTTGCTGGGAGCTATCATATGGGAACTCCTCAGGCTTCATGGAGAAAACGACCTCTAGGCGATCGCAGTACTGCAAGCAAGCCAGTGCCAGTTCCTCCCTGGCCGTCGCTGCCATCACTTCCCTAGTCACAACCACCAGTCTCCCCAGTTCCGAGCAGTCCCCCACTTCATCCAGTCTGTCGCACGCTCTGAGTGCGTACTCCTCCTCCGTCTCTCTGCCTGTCCACTGCCCTGTGCACAGTCTCCCTTGCACCCAGAAGCCTTGCTGTTCTGCCAAGTGGCGGCCGTCCCAGTTGTAGTCAACCTGCATTGTGGATCCAAATTGCAGTGCGAGGGCTTGGCCGTAGTGGAGACAGACAGGGTCACTTGCCACTGTAATGCGCCACTCCCTGCTCACAGTCCCTATACGCGCATATATCAGTGCAGCAAAGGCAGGAGGCGGAATAGGGCCGCACTGCTGGGGACAGACCAGGCCAAAGACGTCCATTTCTATATAAGGCGACGCCTAATCTTAGCCGAATTGAATGCTGCTTTTGCCGCCAGGAGGCTGCGCTGCAGATCTGCCTCCGGCCCCAGCCCTGGGCGCCCCGGCAGCCGGTCTGTCCGCCAGTTCCCGCTTCTGTCTCTCTTCCTCCTCCTTCTTCTTCGCTTCTTCCTCTTCGCGCTTCTTCTTGCGCTCCTCGTCCTCTTGAGGCGAGGTCTTCTTCTCCTCTTCTCCCCAGCCGAGGGAGAAGCTGGACTGGCCTCCAGGCGCATGGTGAACCTTCACAGACGTGTGGTCTGTGCCGTACTTGCTGCGGTCGTCCGTCATATTTGACTATTACCGCCCATCGCTTTCAGTGATATCCATGAGTTACCCCTACTTCCACACTTGCCGCTTTTGAGAAGTCCATTGGACGATGTCGCGGATGTCGAAGACGCTGAGGTGCGGCTTGGAAGCAACTCGAGAGTCCTTGCCTTTTTGTAGGATTTGAATAGCGGGGTGCAGGTCCAAGCTTTGCTTCCTGCGGGCGAACTTGGCTCTGATCGAGGGGGACATGGAGGCAGTTTTAGGCCGGGGAACGGAGGTGCGGAAGTCCTGGGAAAAGGAAGGCCGGAGACAAGGTCTGGGCAGTTGACTCGCTGAGGGAGCTCGAGGCTTGAGCGCCTCTTTCATGTAGCGACTTTTGCTCTGTTCCACCCAGCGGAACTTCACGAAACCCATGCAGCCCTTACGATTGTGGGCCGACTCCTTGACGTCCAAATCCTTGTTTAGGTCCTTGACATGTGCATGCAGTACCTTCCTTCCCCAATCTTTCAGAGACACGTTGCTGCTGTCTTCCTCCTCGAAGGTCCTTTGCGTGATACAGGTGGCAGAGTCGAACCCATAATTGATGACAGTAATGGGTGGGGATGGAGAGTCTTCTCTCGGACAATTGCCGAGGGAATACCGTTTGCGTCTCAGTAACTCCGCTGCACTGGGCCTTGAAGTCTGGCAAGACGCTTCTGCATGTGTTTGGTCTCTGGGGAGCGACTGGAGGTAGGGGTTGGTGAAGAGGGAGTGGACCACTGTAGGAGGTACTGAGAGGACTTCATAGGATTCATAGGGACGAGCATCCATTTTAGCAGTGCGGCAGCTTACCAGCGGCCTGCAGTAGTGTGAAGAGTTTGTAGCAAGCAGAAGTGGCTGCGGAGACAAGATACACTGCTCGAAGGTGTAGACCCACATAGCAGCAACTTCCTACAGGGAAGCATGATAGAGCCAAGGACTAGTTACTGTCATCAAAGGACTTGTGGAGTGGAGCAGACATGTTAGTTTTCTAGACTTTCCTCGCTGTACTTTCTAAGTTTCACCCCTTTTCTCAGTCCTTTGCATCCTTCTAGTCCCCTCTTTCGCTCTGAGTGAAGTGTTGTGTCAGTTCTATGTAAGTCCGAGTCCTGCACAGCCTTCATATTCGGCTTACGTGGCCAAATTTGCACCTCAATTTGTAAAAATATGTCCGGACCCCTCAGCTACACGCCCCAAACTGCCATCCGCAAGCTAGCCCCCGGCTTCACCGCCACTGCTTGGGACAAAGGGAGATTCAGACAGATTACCCTCGAGGAGTACCGCGGGAAGTACGTAGTCCTCTTCTTCTACCCTCTGGACTTCACCTTCGTGTGCCCCACTGAAATCCTGAGCTTCAACGACTACTCGGACAAGTTCGTTGAGAACGACTGTGTGGTGCTGGGCTGCAGCGTGGACTCGCAATTCGCTCACCGTGAATACACCCTCAAGTCCAGAGAATCCGGCGGTCTGGGCCCCATGAAGATTCCCCTGATCTCCGACCTGACCAAGGAAATCGGCAAGAAGTACGGCGTCTACCTCGACCACTCTGGGGACAACGGCGTGAACCTCCGCGGCACCTTCATCATCGACGCCAAGGGCATCCTCCGCCACATCTCCATCAATGACCTGCCAGTCGGCCGCAACATCCCCGAGTACCTGAGACTAGTGCAGGCCTTCCAGTACAGTGACATGTACGGAGAGGTGTGTCCGGAGTCCTGGCACCCGGGTGATGCCACGATGCCCACTGACCACGAGAGTGACAAGCTGCAGGAGTTCTGGCAGGCCAACGCCGCCAAGCATACTTAGGGCTAATTAGGCTTCCCAGATAAGGCTATGGAGGCGGGCAACAAGACTCCCACGCTCATGGAGTTGCAGGTCGCGGCGGTCCGCCTGTCGTTGTTTATCAGGAAGTATTGCACTGTGCACTCGAGAGGAGCGTGCCTATTCCTTACGGCATACGAAGCCTTCAATTTGGCTTCAATTGCTCTGGCCAACCCTGAGTACGCCTGGTACTCCGGAGTTCCGACTACTGTGTGGGAAGTGCTGAGACTGGTAGGACAAACTGCCACTTTCGCTCATGAACAAGGAGTGCCTGATTATGTGCTCTTAGGCACTCTACTGGCTACACTCTCACTCCTACTTGTGGCGGTTTGTTATCTTGCCTGGGCCTTAGCTCGTCTGCAAGACTTCGAGTTCCGTAGAGTTCTAAACGGAGAGAAGGAAATCCGCTTTCAGTCTTTTGCAAAAGCCACTATACTGACCTGTGTGGTTCTACATGAAGTTATGTACATTCCTTGTCTCGAATGGCTCAACCAAGTTAGCCTGCCTTTGCCCACCACCTATATCGTTCAAGTCTGGCTGGGACTGACAGTCGTCGGCTCCACCGTTTACTTCTCCTCCTACAAACTGGGCAGCAGCACATACAACTCCATGTCTTCCCCCTTCCTCGCACTGTACGGCAAACTCAGCTACTCTCTATTCGTGCTGGGCGTGTCGCTGTTTCCCTACTCTGCTCACATGGTTTTGCATGTGGCTGTCTACATAGTGCTGGGCGGGTTCTGGCTGTGTCAAGTCTTCGTGAAAGTTCCGTACCAGCGAGAACTGCTGAATAAGGTGGAAATTGCGAAGGCTTTGCTGCTGGTTTGGACTGGAGTAGTGCTGGTTTTGGCGGATGTTAACCCTTTGGCCGGAGTTTCCTTCCTACTGATGCACATTATCCTGTACATCGGGTGCTTGTTAGTGGTCCTCACTGCTTTGCATCTATACATGTCGATGGTCGCCCGCAAGGAGGAAGTGACGTACGACTTCGAGTTGGAACTCCGGCTCCGATGGCACTTGCAAGGGAAACTGTACGACACCCTAACTCACAAAGCAATAAAGCCCACCAAAGACCTAAGGCAGTCCCTCGACACCTCCGCTATCAACTCCCTGTGTCGCAACGCCTACCAGCAATTCGCCACCAAGCCCTACACTCTCATGTGCTTCATCGAGTACTTCTCCATTCTTAAGGAAAAAACCTTCGTTAAGATCCTGCTCTGCCGGCTGCAGACATTGCAGAAGGACGTTTTGTCCTTTATTGATGTCGCTTGCTGTGAGTATGCAGTGCTGAACTCGTTCGCAGCCATGAAGTCGGACCAAGAGGCGATTCAGTACCTGCGCCTGTTCCAGCACTTGAAGAGGGTGAAGGAGCAGGATGAGGAACTCTGCTTGTGTCTGCACCGTATCGTGGACTTATACGAATCTCCAAACTTCACCAGTAGCGAATTGGACCCAATTTTAAAGCGAGTAATAAAATATATGAAGCAAACCAAGTGGACCTACGAAAGCCTCGCCCAAGTCATAGGCGACAACCCTGTTTTCGGCCACTTATACGCTGGGTTCCTCCGACTTCTCCAATATCCGGAAAAGGCCAAACAAATCGAAACCAGGTTGAAACAAATGAAGCGTGAAATGGTGGAGAAGTACCGGGCGAAGGAAGAGTCAGTGTTCTATTTCGACCAACGGAATATGGTGTTGATGGTTTCTCTGCATCACTCCAGTGTCGGCAAAATCCTGCTCGCCAATGGATCCGTTATGCTGGGCTTTGAAGACACGGAGTTGGTGGACCAGAATTGCAGAATTATCGTTCCGGAGATGCTGAGGAGCAGACACAGTCATCACATGCTGCACATCTTCAGCTACCGACACAAACATATGATGTACACCCGAGTGCACAGGCTAATTATCCTCGACAAGCGCGGCTTTTGTCACTGGGCCTACTGGAAAAACCGCCTCATCAACTACGAAACAGGGCGCATAGGCGCCTTCGTGGCTATTCGCCTGGTAGAAGAAAAGGAGGATTTCGCGTTAATTCGTGACTCAAAGCTAATGGATAGGACAGAACACTTCAATGAGTCGATTTCCGCGGTTCCTTCCCTACTCACAGACCTCGAAAACGCACTCAGCAGGCCTCACTTGCAGTCCGGAGAGGTGCTGCTGAGCACTGCTTTGGAGGGCGTGCAAGTCCTGTATCGCTTCAAGCGAGTCCGGCTGGTCCAGTCGATGGATGTGGAGATAGTCACAATGAAGGAAAATGCGATCAGGAATCCTACGAAGTCTTTGTCGGCGAAATCGGTGGGGTTTGAGACTTCTTCGCCTAGCAATGCGTCCAACATTATCAAGGACAAGCAGTTTACTGAGGACAAAACGTCTTCTTCGGCTTCTCAAGGGCCTGCACTTGCCTTTCTGAAGTCCTTAACAGTCCCAAAGCGGGCTTTAAAGCTCCTCATAGCCGTGTCCATCTGCTCAGTTCTGCTCGGAGTCGTGGCCCAAGCAGGGCTAATAATCGGTACTAAAGCCCAAGTCACAGACCTCAAGGCCGACCTTGCACTCATAGAAGACATATCCGACCTGCGCATTTCCCTGCAAAGAGCCACTTTAAACAGTAGGGAACTGGCTCTGCGGGCCACAGGTTTGCTCTACCACCGCAATGCGACGGAACTCAGAGCCGACCTCGTAATTCTCGAGGAAAGGCTGGGCATCTTGACGCTGGAACTACTGGCTGAGGAAGATGCGGGCATCCAAGAGGTGGGAAACAGCAATATCGACTGGTGGGAAATGGGGACAAAGTGGGGGGTGCTGGGGAGGAAAAACGCAATTGAGCTGGCGAGCCATTTGGAAATGGTAGTGAATCGGCTGCTAATCGGAGAGGAAATAGAGGCGGAAGTGGTTAGGGAAATGGTCAGAAACGGCCCCGGAGAAACCCTCCATTGTATCGACGAAATCATCAACGACCGCATAAAGTTCCACAAATCAACCTTTTCCTCTTCCCAAACTGTGATAACCGTCCCTCTTTTCCTCCTCTTTTACCTCCTATTGGTCCTGCTAATGTGTCTTTCCGCTATGCTACTGGTGCAGCTGAGCTCGAGACGCAAGCACTTGCTGCAGCAGTACGCAGGCCTGCAGACAGACGTAGTGCTCGGTTTCCACACTGCAGTGGCAGGCAGACTCGAGCAAGTCCACGCTTATGAGTACGTCCCTTGTCGTATCCGCAGCAACCGCAAACTGAGTTACTCCCTACTGAGGGTGCAGAAGGCAGTGTGGGTGCTGGCGGCAGTGGCTTTCTGCATCATAATTGCCTGTTTCCAGGCGAACTACCAGGCTGCCTACAGTGACCTACAAAACACACTGAATAAACAGCCTTTTGTCTTTCAGACGGTCACAGGTCTCAAATCGCACCTCGCAAGTGTGCTATTTTGGCTCCGAGAAGCCAAAATCCAGCCTTCAAAGCCCGGCTTGGGCACCTATACGCCTGACAATAACCAAGCCCTGGACCCTGTTTCCGTCCTAACTAGGCTTTTGCAGCAGCTGAATACGGAACAGCTGAATTTGCGAGGCAGGGGAGAGGCCTATAGCTCTGATACGGACCTGACAGCGGCTCATTTCGCCTTCCTTTACTCCGATTCCGCCCTGCTGGGTATGGATTTGCACTGCGGCTTCTACCCTGCACTGTTCGCCCTGCCTAGTTCCGTCTTCGCCTGTGTCAATTTCCCCAGTGAGACCTACTCCGAAGCCTGTTTCCCAGTGGAAAAGACCCTTTTCACGCTAATTTCCCTGTGTGACGCCAACCAAGTCTTCTTCCACGCCTCCATGGAGCTGCAAACCTCTCAGACTCTCAGCATTTCCCTCTCCATCCTCAGTCTCTACACTGCAACTGCACTCCTTTTCCTGCTGTTCCTGTATATCCCCACAGCCTGCGCTCTGCTTCGCACAGTGGAGAGGGAATTGGAAGTGTACTTGTTGCTGGTCAATACTAGTCCGGTGGATGCAGGGAAGCAGCTGACCACTGCAAAGGCTTCCCTGTCCTCGGGAGTTCTGGGCACTAGGACGCCTACAGTGGTCTTCGGTCCCTCGTAGAGCTAACTAGGTCTATTAAGTGACATTTTGATGGTTGAAGGCTAGGGATTTATGTTCTAGAAGACTGGAAGCGGGCGAATGGTGCAGTTTTAGGGCTATTCGGAGCTTTCTAGTCCTCTATTTACACCTAGACTGCACTGCTTCCTGCTTTCAGCTCCCCGTCCAGTCTCCCAAATTGTTAATTAGTCGCCATTCCTCCCTATAACCCATATTTCCTTCTGTCGCCAGGCCTTAGCCCATAGACCCTCTCCTCTACTGTTCAATCCTCAATCAGTTCCCACAGTTTTAATCAATAATCATGGACTTCAGACCTTTCTACCCGTGCGACCAAGTGCAGGCCTTCCCTGCCGCCTCCCTGCGCAAGTTCCAATGTGCCCACTGCTTCAAAGTCCTCAGTTCCAAGCAGAACTTCAAAGAGCACTCCTACATCCATACCGGGGAGAAGCCTTTTTGTTGTCCAGAGCCCGGCTGCCAGGAGCACTTTAGACAGGGCAGTCAGCTTTCTGTGCACCGCAAAATGCACAGACAGGTGGAGAAGCTGCAGTCCCGGGCTCTAATCAAGGTCCCAAAGGTGAGAACTAGGCAGTTGACAGAGCTCATAGCCCTGGAGTGGACGAGAACGCGAGAAACCGCAGGGAACAAGGGCGGAGTTGGACCTGGGGAGAAACTGCCCGAAATCGGAGGGAAACAAAGCCTAGAAACAAAGCTACCGAGTGCATCATTTTACGTCGAGTAAGGCACTTAGGCTGTTAATTAGGGAAAAGGTTGATTTCTGACATTCAAGGGAGAGAGAATTTAGACTTCGGCCTATGACAGGGGTAAAAATACTTAATTGGCTATTTGCTAGTGTGGCAGTTGGCGCATTCCTGCAGCTGCTGGGAGTTGTACTTGTACCCGCAGTGTTCGCATTTCCAGTGCTTCTTCACTTCTTCCCTCAGCAGTCTGTGTCCACTGCAGACCTCGCATATATATGCACTGTCCGTATTGGCAGCTGAGCATATCGAGCAGGTCCAAGTCTCACTGCTGGTTTCAGACATAGGGTCGGAGTGGACGGCTGGGAAGGACTCGCACTGCATACAAAGTCCGGACATAGGGACGTGGCAGCGGGGACAGGGTTGAGGCAGGCTGGAGTGGCGGACCACTGGAGAGGGCGGATTCGCCTCGCATTGCGAGTACTTGCGCTTAATTAGCTCTGTCAATTGACTGACAGCGGCGTAGTACAGACTCCAGTCGGAGTCGTTGAGGCGAGTGGCTTGCTTGCCGGCCTGCTTTATTTCGCCTATGGCCATGGCTATGTCCACCTCGTTCCATATGCATTGACTTCCGTCCACTGGACAACTGCCTCCCAGTCCACAGCCTCGACAACACATGTGTCCGCACCTGAATACTCCTGGGTGCACACTAACTGCTATCGAAGCCCCACATTTACAGCAAGTCAAGTCCTCCATGTCCCTTTATTATGAGTCGAGAAGGAATTGTAGAGATTTTGAGTCTTCGCGAAATCACCGTGACCTCCCTCGTCTACAGCCAGACCCGAGTCTCAGTCTACCAAGGGAAGTACCAGGGCCTCGACGCAGCTGTGAAAGTACTGCTTCCAGCGCCCGGACAAGACCCACTTGCTTTGGAAGAGGAGTTTCACACCCTTGTGAACATGCAGCATAAGTCGATTGTGAAGGTGTTCGACTTCTGTTGGCTGCCGCAAAACACCTTTTCCTACTTCGTAATTGTGACTGAGTGGTGTTCGAAGGACTTGTGGAAAGACATAGAGGACCGCAGGACCAATAAATACCCTTTTGAGGAAGAAAGGATGTGGAGTGTCACGTATCAGCTGGTAGCGGCGTTTGCGTACATGCAGAGCCAGGGCTATGCGCATCAAGATATCAAGCCGGAGAATGTGTTCCTATTCCTCGACGGGTCTATTCGCGTCGGCGACTTGGGCTCAACCCAGTACATCCACTGCAGCTACGGCGAAAAGCGAATAGTGGGAACTCCCTTTTACATGAGCCCCGCCCTGAAAGGCGCAGTTGCCTCCTCCCGCCGCACAGTCTTCCACAACGTATTCAAGTCCGACGTCTACTCCCTCGGGCTGACCCTTCTCTGTATGGCGATATTGGGCAAACCCGCCACTCTCATTAATGGAAATGAGGAAGAGACTGAGCGAGTGATCGACTCCGTTCCCTACTCCAGTGGATTCAAGGATTTGCTGAGGAATATGCTGTGTGAGAACGAGGAGGAGAGAGGGGATTTCATGGATATGGAGGATTGGCTGGGACTCAGAAAAACGCTACAATTAGAAGCGTTTGAAGAGGAAAGTCTCTGCCAAGTCGCAGACAAGCCGGACTCTCCTCAGCCCATTCCTGAGGACAACCCCAACTTTTGCCCTATCGTAGAAATGACCGAAAGCCAGGACGAGGAAGAGAGCTGCAGGACTATATGTGTGCAACTCCCTGAAGAGGTAATTCGCGGAGAACAGCCGACTTATCCCTCTTACAGCCAGCGAACTACTCCAATCAATCACTACGAACTGGCTGCTAGTCCCCAAGATAGGAGCAGGTTCCAAACTTCTCTTTATCCAGCTGAGGAGGGGAAGACCAGATTTGACAGTTCGCAGCCACATATAGTCGAGGAAGATGTGTATTTAACCTTTACAAACAGAGAGGAAAAGGCACAAACCGACTGGAAGAAGTCCGACTACAACGAGATAGTTGAAAGGAAGTGTGTGCACTCTGAGAGTAAAAGAATGCACAACTCTTATCAAGATGAAAGGAAGGCGAAATCAAAGTCTCCGCTATGGTCTCGAGGGAGAAAAGACCCTCCACAGTCCTCTGAATATGAGCCGCAAAGGGCAGTTATGCAGGCTTCTGATGTAATTCCCTCTGAACCCAGCTATCCCTGTGATTCTGTATCTGTGAAGTGCGCGTCCTGTGAAGCAGAAGGTCGATTTGCACAGCAGATGTCCCGAGAATGCAGCCACGGTAACTACATTTACTGCTCCGCCCACTGGGAAAAGGAAGGGGTGCAACTGGGGTGTCCGCATCACTGCTTGGTGACTGCCTCTCTCAAGTCTAGGAAGAAGTGCGCGAGTAGGGTGGCGGACAGTTGCAAGTGGCTGCTTTGTTGCTGGTGCAAGCTTTGCTAGCCTAAGAAACAGCTCACCTCTATTCCCTAATTCCCCATTTTTGCAGGAAAAATTGCCTTCCAGATAGTAATGTATACATATGTACCTCGCGAGCTGCTATTTGCGCAAGGTATCGAGGTCATAACCTGCCTCTACAGCAATACCGAAGACTCCCTGTACCAAGGTCGATTCCGAGGCCAGCCCGCCAGCATTCGCATGCAGCGGATTATCCCCGGCTGCGATGAAAACCGAATGACGGAGGAGATGCAAATTATGCGGAGTTTGGCACATAGACAAATTGTGAAGCTGTTGGATTGCTTTAGACTGGTCGCTGAAATCGCTGAGTTTTTGGTAGTTGTGACTGAGTTCTGTGCGAATACAGTGGACAGAGATATGCTGTATAGACAGAGAGAAGGGCACTTTTTCACTGAAGGCCAGCTTTGGACGCTTAGCAAAGAATTGATAAGTGCATTTGCCTACATGCAGAGGTGCGGCTTCGCCCACCGATGCATCAGTCCCGCCAGTCTCTACCTCGTCAAAGGCTCCTTAGTCGTCGGCAACTTCAGTTCCTCCACTGTCTCTCCCCCCAGCGAGGTTCTCCGCTCTATCCACGGCCAAAGCTACTACCACAGTCCCAAGATAACCAACGCGATACTGAATGGAAATGTGGTGGTCAACCATAACATATACAAGTCGGACGTGTACTCGCTTGGACTCACTTTGCTAGCGTTAGCGAGGCTGGATGCGCCTGAAACGATAACTATGACTGGACATGACTTGGAAGTAATCCAGAAAGAAGTGGGGGAATGTCGCTATTCGGACAATTTTAAGCTACTTCTGCTTGCGATGTTGGAGGTGGAAGAGGAAAAGAGAGGAGATTTCCTCAATTTCGAACAATGGACTACTAACGGATCCATATCTCCCTCTGCTCCTGCAAGCCAAATGCAGCATGGTCAAGTTCCACAGCCGCAAGTGGAAGATTCTGTAGCGACAATTGCAACATCAATGGATGTAGAAGAGCAAAAGGGGGCAGAGAGCGTGGAAATAGAGGGAAATGGGGAGGCTTCTGTAGCGCCAGTGGAAATATTAGTGGATGTAGAAGAACAAAAGGATGCAAAGAGCATGGAAATAGAGGGAAATGGGGAGAGTAGAGAGGGATTAGTAATAGACGCGGAAAAGCAGACTGGAAGTCCTACAACGACATCACCCACTTCCCCAGTTTCAAACAAGCCAAAGCCCGAACCCAAGTGCTGTAGTCTCCTCTAGCCTTCCCCTTATTTCTATAATATCCTCCATTATGAGTCGCGAAGGCATCACTCTCCACCTCACTCCCCGCGGCATTGCCATCTCCAGCCTCATCTACTCCGGCGACCTAGTGAGTGTGTACCAAGGCGAATACAGAGATGTGCCCGCTGCTATCAAGGTCCAGCACTGCACCAACCCCGTCTTCGCCAACTCCCTGGAGCGGGAGTTCCAGGCCCTGCTGCAGCTCTCCCACCCCAACATCATGAAGATTTACGACTGCTTTTGGACTGAAAACGAAGGCAAGAAGTACCTCGTTTTCGCTATGGAGTGGTGCTCCAAAGACCTGGCGAAGGATATGGTCCAGCGCAAAAGCAACGATTTCCCCTGGAAAGAGGACGATTTCTGGGTAGTTATCAGGAAACTGATTTCCGCTTTGGCCTATATGCAGCGGCAAGGCTTCGCACATAGAGACATCAAGCCAGCCAATATCTTCCTTATGACCAATAACGAGGTCAAAATTGGGGATTTGGGGTCTGCACTGCAGTCTAATAGTGGCGTTGGTGAGGCGGATTATAATTATGCGATGAGGACGGTTGTGGGCACTCCGGCCTTTTTGAGTCCGCTGCTGAGGAATGGACTTAAGCTTCATTACAGCCAAATCCCTCATAATGTGTACAAGTCAGACGTGTTTTCCCTGGGCATAACTCTGCTCTCCCTCGCCAACCTCGCAGTGCCTGCATGGCCCGCTCAGGTGGAAATCACTAATGAAATCATTGGGCGAATGGTGGAGCAGGTCCAATATTCCAACAGTGTGAAGGACTTGTTGAAGACAATGATGAATGTAGAGGAGGAAAGCAGGGGGGATTTTGTGAAATTCGAGGAATGGATTAGTCCCAAGCCTGTTCCCTTACCCCAGTCAATAGTCCATGAAGAGGCTAAATCCCCAGTTCCACTGCCTAACTCCCTCAAATGTCTGTCAGAGGGCTGCGGCAAAGTGGTAACTGTATCCAGTAAAGACGCAAATAGGCAAGTAATCCAGCTGAACTGCGAGCCTAACAAGCACGTCTTTTGCTCACTCGACTGCTTCACAGCCTGGGTGCTTTCCAAGGAAAACAAATTGGGAATCCATTGTCCTGCCTGTAAGGCCCCCATCTCTGACACTATCCTGGACTATGGCCTGGCCACTAGACCAGGCACACCGGAGCCTGAACAACCGTTGGAGTTGAAGCCGCTCGATATTCCTGTAGAGACGGCTTCTACACAGCGTAATCCTCCCCCGCAATACCCTCACTATGAAGCTCTGCAAGTAGACCAGATCAACTTTAATTTCCCCGCTACAGCCAAAAGAACCGCTCAGCCTGCTGTTAGCTTTTGGGGCAAGTGCCTTCAGTTCTGCTGTCCCAAATAGTTCTACAGATAATAATGAGCAGGGAAGGCATCCAGCCTCAGCTACAAGAGAGGGGAATAACTGTGGAGGAACTGATCTACAGCAACACTGCAGTGTCTGTCTACCGCTCCACATACCAAGGGTACCCAGCCGCTACCAAGGTGCAGCAGGTCGCAGACCCAGAAAACGACCAAATCTTCAGGGAATGCCAGGCTATGCTGAGTCTCAGTCACGAGAACATCCTGCGCATGTATGACTTTTGCGTATTAGGGTACTACTGTGTGATTGTCACGGAGTGGTGCAACAAAGACGTCAAAAAGGACATTGACCACCGCAAAGTCAACCAATACCCCTACACTGAAAGCGAACTGTGGACTTTTCTGCAGTCCATGACTTCTGCCTTAGCACACATGCAGCGGTCTCATCTCGCACATCGAGACATCAAGCCTGCGAATCTATTCATCGACCACAATAAGAAATACCGAGTTGGCGACTTTGGGTCATCTCGGACTCAGGAAGTAGTCCTAAGCGCTCAGACTATCGCAGGCACTCCTTTGTATATGAGTCCTGCACTGAGACTAGCGATGGGAATGGGGAATCGAAATGCGGCTAGTGATCCGTACAAGAGTGATGTGTATTCGCTCGGGCTGACTTTGCTGGAGATGGCGCTGTTGAAGTACCCGAAGGAATTCGCATACACGACCACGAGTAATAAGGAAAGAACAGCAGTAATTACCACACTGCCATTCTCAGAGCAGTTCAAGGCTGGGCTGATATGGATGCTGGCGCACAATGAAGAGGAAAGGTGCAGCTTCTTAGATCTGGAAAGCTGGCTGTTTTCTCCTCAATTGCCCAGTCCAATTGCCCATTCCAAGTCAACTGTATCCCCTATGGTCCCTGTCCAGACTAGCAACCCTCACCAACCCCAGCCCTGCCCATTCACCTCTAGCCAGCCATTCCCTCTGGCTCGTGCCAAGACTAACTCTTCCGCTATCCAGCCTACAACCACTCACACTGTCTCTCCCACCACTGCTATACCTCTAAATCCTTCTTCTCACCTACTCAAAGCAGCCACTCCCCCTCAAGCTCAAGCTCAAGCTCCAGTGACTAGACAAAGTTCCGGTTGTTGCTTACTATGGTAACTAGACAGGGGACTTGGAGTGTTGGCTGTCCTCGGACAGGTCGCTGTTAACTGTTTTAGACGCTTCGCTGCTGATACGGACGTGAGTATTTACCTCGTCTAGGTCCGATTCATACAGTAGAGGGATTGGCTTCTTCTTGATAGGCCAAAAGGCGTAGAGTACAGTTGTGTCGACCAGTGTAGACGTTAATAACTTGTGGATAAGCCACACTATGTCGTTTCCGTCCTTATTAGAGGTCTAAATAGACAATACCCGGAACAAGCCTATGCAGTTATCGTTGGGTTTGGCTAGATCTAGGTACAAGTCATAGGTCATTTCCAGGAAACTAGTCACTACGAGGACCCAAATCAGCAGCCACAGCTTCCTTTGCCTGCGAAATACCTTCCCAGCTGCGTGCAAATGTAGTAAATGCCTGGCAAACGCCCCTACAAGTACTAGAATCAGACTCAGAGCGCAGTTCCCAGCACACATTGTGAGCCAAACAGAGCCTTTGCAAGCGTTGATTGTCTCATTTGTCACTAAGGTGAAGGCCAGATAGGCACTGCAGGCACTCACATACAGTCCTGTGCCCACACCTAAGCCCCACAAGATCCCTTTGGCAGTCCTGGAGCCGCCCTGGATTTCGAAGGACTGGACTGAGAAGTAGTATAAAACAGCGGAGAACAGTGCGAATTTGGCTGAGTCGTGCATCAAATGCAACACTGTAGCTGGCTTTCCTGTGAGCCAAAACATCACTATGAGCACTAGGTTCTCCAGCAGCACTGCGTATAGCACAAATGACTTCCCAGTCAGCGCATTGGAGGTCAGAAACAGCCTTTTCCGGATCAGCATGGCCTGCTTAGGAGGTACTGAGAGGAAAAGCAGGAGCAGGCTACAAGCGAAGACTATGGAATCGCTGAAGCAGGCCACCACTCGGTGTGTGTACATGCACTCGTCCATTTATATAGGGACACTTAGAATGCTGAGTTGTCGCTGTGTCGGACCCGCACAGGTGACAAGCCGGGCCGAAACCTGCCAGGGTGCAAGTTGCAATTAGCCGCATTCTTCACCAAAGCCCTAGACAAAGGCTGAAAAGGCGGTCTGCGCTCCGGGGTTTTACTGGGTTTCCTGGCTATTGGAGGGAGATGAGCGCCCTGGCTAGGCCGACTAGGCCTCACAGAGCCGCCTCGATCTGCCTTAAAACGGTCACTACGAAGACCTGGCACACTACGGCCCACTTCAAAGGAAGCCACCAGGCAATCTGGACTTTCTGACCCTGCGGGCGGAAGGTTCACTGGAGTCGCTGCTTCGGACACAGCTTCGGAAAGGCAGTTCGAGACGTTTTTCTTGGGAAAACGCTGTGGACGGACAGTGCTTCGCTTGTGGACGGGCGTGAAGGAGGAAAAGCCACTTGAAAAGGTGGGGTTGGGAGTGTGGGATTTGAGGTCAAGTAGGCAGGGCGCTAGGGCGGAGCCAAGATTCTTTGTTATTCTGCTCCAAAAGCTGTCGAATAGCATTTCTAGTGGACTGTTGAGTCCTTGTTGAGGACGAAAGTGCCAGTTTTCAAGCGTGTCGAAGGCGGAAGGGCGGTACTCCAGACCTACAGGCCGCTGTAGCTGCATTAAAGGGTCCCACGCCTGCAGGGTTTTAGGCTGGTTGGGAGTCCTCAGACTTCCCTCTACAGCCAACGTCTCTTCAGCTGGGCTGGAGACAGGCAGGGGACGGGAGTGGAGCCGCGGGGAAGAGGCGGTGCGCTTTTCCAGCTTGGTGGACTGTACGAGAAAGGGACGTGCATTGAGGCCTGTTTGCAGCCAGGTTGATACCAGTAGCCTGGCTTTCGGCCTGCGTCTCTGCATCCCCAAGTCCGTGCAAAGGCACTCCATAGTGCCTATACAGGTATATGGCTGCCGTTGCTTCCTCGCACCTGGACCAGGCCACTCGCGATCAACTCTGCTGCACGTATGCAGCGCTCATACTGCATGATGATGGCCAGGAAGTCTCAGCAGCGAAGATCAACACCCTCATAGACGCCTCTCACAACTCCGTAGAGAAGTACTGGCCCATCCTATTCGCCCGCACACTCGGAGGCCGCGACCTGAACGGACTCATCTTCGCCACCTCCAGCGGCTCAGCCAGTCCAGCAGCCACCGCCGGCACTCCAGCGCAAGCAGCAGCCCCCAAGGAAGCAGCCAAGAAGGAGGAAAAGAAGCCAGTTGAGGAGCCTGAGGAGGTGGAAGGCGCTATGGACCTCTTTGGCGGAGACGACTATTAAGCTAGGCTTCATTCACATTTGGGTAAAGCAGGGAGGAATCACTGAAGAATTATACATATGCAAAAACAACACTGGGACTGAATTCAGCTGTATAATAGGACAAATTCTGCCTTTCTGGCATTTTTTGCTTCGATTCTCTCGATATCTCTCTTTTCTACCTAGAGAATTAGGTCTCCTGCTGTAGGAAAATGTCATTCAGTGTTCCAGGTAAGCGATATGCAGTGCTGCCGATTGACTTCTACGAGCAAGAGTCGTATGAGCGGGTTATAGAGTCGATGGAGCGGCTGGAAACTGTATTTGATTCGATCGTGACGACAATTGAGGGGAAAGTCAGCGAGTTCCAGACTAAGTTGAATGGTCTGAGCGCCCGCATTGCCCAGGCCTCCACCAAGGTCACCCAGATGGAAGGCTCCACCAAAGGCCACACCATCAAGTCCTCCCCCACCTACCCCATAGTTCGCCAAGCCGAAATCATCCACTTCCCCCTAGAGCACCCAGTCCAGCGCTCTGAACAGCCTTTCCACGTCAACGATACCTTCGGCCACCCTCCTGAAGGGTGTAAGGACGACCTGAAGACGATCAGTAAGTTGCTGTTTCAACTGGGAGTGCCGGCTTCGAAGTTGCTGGACAGTCGGTCCAAACATGAACTAAGCGGCTTGGGAGAAATGAAGGATTCCATCTCCTACCTGACTTCCTTGTTTATCTTCAACACGAAGCTAAACGCCTACCAAACCGTAGTCTCCGAAATGAACCCAGAAATGGCTCAATTGCAGCTAAAAGACGCCAACCGCGCAGACATGCCAGGCGCCCGGCCTCTAACAGCCCAGGACCCCCTCTCCCATATGAAGCAGGAGTTCAACTTCCAGCCAGACTCAGGCAAAGCGCTAGACGTGCAAATGCCCACAGAACTCCCTTTGAGCGGAATTGCGGCCTTTGACTGGGGAGATGATGAGGACGACTCAGACGCTATCTTCACGCCTGGAAGTGCCAAGCCCAAGTCAGAGGCACCGAAACAGCCCCCTCCAGCAGCTCAGAAGCCCGCCGAAATGCTCCCATCCCTACCCTCATTCGACGGGTCTGCAAGTCCAAAGCCTGCAGCCGCACAGCCGAAACAGGCAGAAAGCAAGCCAAGCCAAACCCTTGCAACGCCCTCGCGTCCTCCGGCTCCAGTACTGAACCTAGCCACTCCCCCACCTGCGCCTGCCCTGAATCTACCCAGCTTGCCTTCTGCTCCTCCCCAGGCTCCAGCTCTCAACCTCCCCAGTGTCCCCCAAGCCCCGAAACTGCCTCTCGTTAACCTCTCTGGCGGTTCCAAACTTCCAGAAGCTCCCAAAGACATCGCCAGCCTGCCCAAGCCCGCCGACCCTGCAGCTCGCACAGCACTCCTCGACTCTCTGCGCACAGACAACCCGCTGGCCCGGCTACGTCCGACTAAGACCAAGGAGCCGCCGCGTCCTGGGCAGAAGAGCGCAATGGACGCACTGAAGATGCAGGTTCAGAAGCGGTTTGAAGCCATTCATAACACGGAGGTGGAGACTCCGAGGACTAGGCCGCAGCAGCCTGTCAAGCGGGCGGAAATCGAGATATCGTCGAGTGACGACAGCGATTAGTTGAGTAGCGCTCCCTTAGCCATACAATGGTGAAGAAGGGCAAGCGCACGGCGGAGAGCATGAATGCAAAGCTAGCCCTGGTGATGAAGAGTGGCAAGGTGGCCCTGGGGTACAAAAGCACCCTAAAGTCCCTGCGTCAGGGCAAGGCCAAGCTGGTCTTCATCTCCAGCAACTGTCCGCCGCTGCGCAAGTCCGAAGTCGAGTACTACTCCATGCTGGCCAAGACAGACGTCTACCACTACTCAGGCAGCAACAACGACCTGGGAACTGCCTGCGGCAAGTACCACCGCGCCTCCGTCCTCGCAGTACTGGAGGTAGGCGATTCCGACATCCTCACTAAGGCCTAGACTTAGGACAAATGATGCGCTTCACCATAGTCGCGCCCTCTGGACTCCGGGGGCGCTACCGTCCTCCCATTCACTCCTGGCAATTGCAGGAATTGTGGCGTTCCTGTGAGAGCTGGACCGCCTTCTTCGCTACTTCCAGTCTCGTGCCAGCCACTGTGGACTATGAACTCAAGTACTCGCAGGACAGAGACAACTCCAACTGTGCTACCAGAAGCGATATTTCCCACGTTTTCCGCTGGCTCACACTCTTCCTCACCATCCCTGCGGCCTTTTTCCTCATACTTCGCTACCTCTCCAAGCGACAATGGCTGCTTCTAAAGACCTCCCATCTGCCGAAAGCCCAGCGCTCCATACGCAATTACTCCCGCTGGTCTCTGCTTCTATTGACTCTCTGTCTGGAGCTGTTAGTTCTAGTCCTCTTTCCCTACCCTTCCTTCAGCGACTTCCACATCACTCTCCCTGAACAGAATATGTCGGCCCCGGAAGGGACCAGTTTCCCCTCAGCGCCGGACTGTTTCCTACTTGCGGAAGTCCTGTACTGCCTGATGTTCCTCAGAGCCTTCTTTTTGGTAAGAGCTCTGCTCAATTACTCCGGGTTCAATGACTCGATGGCGAGACGCATTTGCTCGCTGTCAGACACGAGTCCGAATTTCGGCTTCAATATCAGAACTATGGCGCGGGGACACCCCTGGGTCTTCCTAGCGGCAGTAATCGGTCTGTGCTGGGTCACTTTCAGCCAACTGATGCGAGTGGTGGAGCGTCCCTACGCCAACATCTCCACTTGTGACTTCGCTTCTGTCTTCAATGCTCAGTGGTTCACTGTCGCCACTCTCGATAATGCACCTTACGGAGACTATTGGCCGCAAACTCACGTGGGCAGGGGCATTTCCTTTATTATGGCCATTATTTCCATGTGTATCGTATCAGTCGCTTACACTCTCATGAGTGACTTCCTGGAAATGTCCAACAGGGAAAAAAACGCATTTGAGCAAGTAGCCAGCAGTCGCTTGGCTGTAAAGGCGATTGAAGCGGCTTATATTTACCACAGAGCCAAGGCTAGGGGCTACGCTAGCAAGCTGAAAGTGCAGGCGAGGGAGGAACTGGATGTCGCTGTGCAGCGGTTTTGGTACCAACTGCCGAGACTGGGGTGGAAAGTCGGACTGTCAGAGCGACAGATTAGCGAGAAGTATGGGAAACTGCTGGAGTTGGACTACTCTCTGTGGAGAATTGAAAGCAAGCTGATCGCAGGCTGTGCAAAGCTGGAAAGTGACCTGGACCACACAGGCAGACTGCTAAGCAGACTAAAGGTAGTGGTAAGTAGGTAATAGACTATGGTGGACGTGCTGGCTAGTGTGTTCAAGCCTGATTTGCTCTGTGCGGGCTGTGATGCCAAGTTTTCACTGATATCCAAGCGCAGGAAATGCGCTGTGTGCAGTAGTCTCCAGGCAGAAAAGATATTTTGCAAGAAATGCAGCATCAAGATTCCAGACCCCCACTTGGGCATGCTCAACCCCACTCGCTACTGCAGGTCCTGCTACGACTCCTCAGTAGCCAACTCCGGCTCTATCAAGGGCTCCGCCGCTTCCAGGCACTCCGCCCGCATTGCCCCAACCCAGTCTTCTCCAAGTCCCCGCAAGTCTGCACTGCCAGAAGCCCCCACAGCACTTCAATTCGACCAAGCTCTCTTCAAAGCCGGCACTATGCGCTCTACAGACCCTTACCAGACCTATACTTTAGTGAAGCAGCTGGGAGTGGGAGCTAGTGGTAGTGTTAGTTTGGTCCAGCATAGAGAAACGGGGGTGCAGTATGCGTTAAAGCTGGTAGTGCCGAGGAATGAACGCATGGAGAACCAGATTATCAATGAAATCGCAATTGTGCAGATATCGAAGCACCCGAACATCATGGAATACGTGGAGTCGTACCACTACCAAGGAGGCATTTACATGGTGATTGAGTTGTTGGAGATCACGTTGACCACTATAGTGGACCAAACTAAGGGGTCTTTGGCGGAAAGGGATGTTGTGTACATACTTCGGGAGGTGCTGAAAGGCATCCAGTTCATGCACGCTCAGCATCGAATTCATAGAGATTTGAAAAGTGATAATATCCTGCTTAGTAGGGACGGAGCCGTCAAAATAGGGGACTTCGGGGCTGCGGCTCAACTCACTCAGGAAAGAGAAGCGAGGAGCACTGTGATCGGCACTCCCTTGTGGATGGCTCCCGAGCAACTCCGCGGCGACGAATACGACTGCAAAGTGGACATCTGGTCCCTAGGCATCGTAGCTCTGGAACTTGCAGAGGGCGAGCCCCCCTACATGCAGCTGCCCCAACTCCAAGCCCAGATGAACATCGTGACCAACGACCCGCCCAGACTCAGAAACAAACTGAGATGGAGCTCTGGCTTCAATGAGTTCCTCACAGGCTGTCTGCGCAAGAACCCTAAGGACCGCTTGTCTGCAGGACAGCTGCTGAGTCTGCCTGTGATGGAGTATGTGGTGGAAACTGCGAAGGAAAGCTTCGAAGAGACACTGGGCGCTTTGAACCTAGGGAGTAGTAGTGAGTAATAATGGACTTGCAAGGGACGAGTAAAGTGCCGGGGAAGAGGAAAGATGGGCAGAGGGAAATTTCCATCCATCGAGGACGTCCTGAAGCCGGAGACATCTACTGCGACAACTCCATCTCCACAGGAAAGTACCACCCCTGGTCTCTCCTGCCCAAAAACCTCTTCGAACAGTTCCATCGAGTCGCCAACATCTGGTTCCTCATAGTGTCCATCTGTCAGTTACTGCCTTTACAGCTTTCCCCTACCTCTAGCTGGGCCACTATCGCTCCTTTGTCTATGGTTCTCACGGTTACCTTGGTCAAGGATGCCTATTTGGACTATCGGAGACATAGGAGTGATAGGGAGGTTAATAACAGATTGGCGAATGTGTGGAATGAGGATAAAGGGGAGTTCCAGGCGCTGCCGTGGAAGGCACTCAGAGTGGGACATATCCTTATAGTCACAAACAACGACCCTGTCCCAGCGGATGTAATGCTGCTCGCCACCAGTGAGGCGGACAACCTCTGCTACATCGAAACCTCCAACCTCGACGGAGAGTCCAACCTCAAAATCAAATCCGCCCTGTCCGAAACCGCCTCCATCTTCGAAGGCGCCCCACTCCCCGAATGTATGAAAAGACTCAGCAAATTCGACGAATCCAGCCTACAGACAGAACAGCCCAACAACCGACTATACGTATTTGAAGGACTTTTGAAGCTGAAAGGACACCCTAGAAGCTTGGCAGTCGATAATCAAGCCATTTTGCTCAGAGGGAGTGTGCTGAAAAACACGAAGTGGACGATTGGGTTGGTGGTCTTCACGGGGCAGGAGTCGAAGTTGGTGATGAACAGCAAGGCGCCTCGGTTGAAACGCAGTGGAGTGGAAAAGAGAGTCAATCGCTACTTGGTTATTGTCTTTTTCGTGTTGATTTTCACCTCTTTTCTCAGTGCGGCGGTGTCGGTCGCCTTTTCGATGTCTTCTCCGAGCAGTATTGAGTACTTTTCAGGCGTCCAAAGCAGCCAAGCCGCCCTCAACTTCATCACTTTCCTCATCCTGTACAACGGCCTCGTGCCCATTTCCCTCTACGTCTCAATGGACATTGTGCGCGTCCTGCAGTCCTGGTTCATCCAGTGGGACTTGCGCCTGTATTTCGAGGCAATCGACAGACCTGCGGTAGTCAAATGTGGCGATTTGAATGAGGATTTAGGCCAAATTGAGTATATTTTTTCGGATAAGACGGGGACTTTGACGGAAAATCAGATGGAGTTCAAGAGATGCTATGTGGAGGGACGGGTATACGGGTCGTTACTGCCTAAAGGGGACACTAGCACTGGGCAAGTGTGTGAAGCCACGCATGAAAAGTTCCGTTTCCACGATTCCAGCCTCTATTCCGACCTGAAATCCGAGCAAAGGCGCACTTTACGCGAGTTTATGGAGCTTTTAGCCCTGTGCCACACAGTGATCCCCAGCAAAACCGACTCCGGCGGCATTCTCTACCAGTCCGCCTCCCCAGACGAGGAAGCCTTGGTGATTGCCGCCCACTGCTTCGGCTACTCCTTCGTCAGCAGTCGATCCGACTACTACTCCCTGCTAATCCATGGAGAAAAACGCACTTATCGCTTGCTGGGAATCAACGACTTCACATCAGACCGCAAGAGAATGTCCATAGTGCTGCAGCCCCTAGACCGTCCAGGCTCTGGGGCGATACTGTACTGCAAAGGCGCGGACAACGTCCTATTCCCCCTGTGCGATATAGAGGAATCGGAGAAAGACCAGTGTCGCAAGCAGCTCACGGACTTCGCTAGAGAGGGCTTGAGGACTCTATTGGTTGCAAAGCGAGTTTTGACGGATAGCGAAAGTGAGGAGTTTCAGAGGAAGTTCCTCACTGCGAAGAACGCGATGTATGAGCGGTCGCAGCGACTGACGGAAGTGGCTGAAGAGTTCGAGCAACACCTGACTCTGCTAGGAGTGACTGCTATTGAAGACAAGATCCAGGCGGGAGTGCCGGAGACTATAGCGAAGTTGAAGGAGGGGCAGGTGAAAGTGTGGGTGCTCACTGGGGATAAGCAGGAGACGGCGGTTAATATTGGGTATGCGTGCAAGTTGCTGACGAAGGATATGAGTGTGGTCACGCTGAATAGTGAGTCGGTAGAGGAAGCGATGCAGATGCTCAGAATGCACCTTAGCCGGAGTCTCACAGCCAAAGAGCCTTTAGACCTAGCCTCAGTCCATCGTACTCCCAACCCCTTCCCCGGCTCTCCCTCTTCTATGAGTCCCAACACTCACCACCTCCTGCTCGGCCATACCTCCGAAGACCACTACGTCCTCAAAGCCGACTCCCTGGATATCGGCCTGGTAGTGGATGGCGCCACTTTGGCACTTATCTTCAGCGACCCGCAATGTATGAAGTACTTCACCATGCTGTCCTTACTCTGTCAAGCCGTGATCTGCTGCCGAGTCTCCCCCATCCAAAAGGCCCAAGTGGTCCGCCTAGTGAAGGAAAGGCTGGTGTTCAAACCTGTGACTTTAGCCATAGGAGACGGCGCTAATGACGTGTCAATGATACAGGAAGCGCATGTAGGCGTGGGCATGATCGGGAACGAAGGCATGCAGGCTGTCAACTCCAGCGACTATGCAATTGGCCGTTTCCGCTTCCTCCTGCCCTTGCTCTTCCTGCACGGCAGGTGGAACTACCAGCGGATTACACGTGTAGTGCTGTACTCCTTCTACAAGAACTTCCTGCTAGTCCTGCCTTTGTTCCTGTACAGCTTCTGGAACCTGTACAGTGGTACAGCCCTCTACGACTCCTGGCTTCTCATGTCCTACAACGTCGCTCTAACCGCCCTGCCTATAATGGTCCTAGGCGTCTTAGACCAGGACTTAAGTGCGGATACAGTACTAAGTTGGCCGCAGCTCTATCCAGACGGTATATATGCGAAGCGCTTTAATGCGGGGATATTTGTGAAGTGGGTATGTATGGCGATTGGGCAGAGTCTGGTCGTGTTCTTCCTGGCTGTGTATCCGAATGAGAAGATGGTGAGTAGGGAGGGACGCGGGACTTCGCTGGATTTGGTCGGAACTGCGGCTTTCTATGCAGTGGTGCAGACCGCAACTTGGGTGATTTTCCTGGAAATGCGCAGTTGGTCCGGCATTTTCCTGCTCGTCACACTGATCAGCCTATTCCTCTTCTACCCTGCAGTGTTTTTATACGACTACACCGCTTTCCCCACAGCAAACCTCATGGGCGTCGGCCCGAATCTATTCCAATACGTGCCAATTCTACTGCAAATGCTGCTAACGCCCTTAATTGCAGTCGTGTTGAACCTTTCCCAGCAGCACTACCGCGCCATCTTCAGCCCGCACCCAGACGACCACTTCCTGCAGCTGGAAAAAGGCCTGCAGTCCAGTGCAGAAGTGCGGAATTACCAAATGACAGACCGGTCCTCAGCCCTCACCCGCGCCAAAGCCTACAGCAACGACCTCAGCAAGGCCTTCAAAGGCTCCAAAGTCAAATTAACCCCTGAAGAAGCAGTCCTGCAGGCTGACTTCACCTACAACCGCTGGACCTTGGTCTTCAACAACCCTCACATCGAAAAGCTCTTCAAGCGCTTCATCACTTCCCGCAGTCTGCCCTTTCTCCGCAAGATGTTTTGGCTGGTTTCTGGCTTCAACCTGCTGTGGACAGTCATCGACCTGACCCTGAACGACCGAGCCACAGCCCAGATTTCCCTACGAGTAGTATTGGCCCTAGTGCTTTTTGCTGTGGTGGTGCTGGCGCATACGAGGCTGTTTGCAAGGTACTTTGAACTGGGAGTGTTGGTGCTGGTCGTTGGAGGCTTGGCTGCGAAGACAGGGAGTGAGTTGGTGGTGCAGAATGATGGATCGATGAGTGCGGCTTTGGCGCCCATTATCATTTTTGTGCTTTTCAACATATCGACGTACAAATTGGCCTTTATTAATGCCTTTTTTATGGTGATTTCCGTCATTCGAGTGGCGATAAAGTACGCTTTGACCTACTCAGGAGTGGACTTAGCCATAATTGTGCTGAATTACACCGCTTTGCTATTCGGCATTCTATGCGTGTGCTGCTTCGTAGGGTTCAAAGTCGAGCAATACAAGCGGAAAGAGTACAGTCTGCGCAAGCGTCTAGAAAGCGAATATCAGCGCGGCCAAGACATCCTCAGCAACCTGCTCCCTGCCTTTGTAAAGGAAAAGGTCCGCCAGGGAGTCCGCTATTTGGCACAGGACCAGGGCGTTGTGACGATTATGTTCTGTGATATATACAACTTCGATAAAATTTGTGTTTCGCATGAGCCGAGGGAGTTGATGGAAATGCTGGATGGGTACTTTTTCCTGCTGGACAAACTCTGCGATGTCCACGGAGTCTCCAAGATCGAGACTGTCAACAAGACCTACATGGCTTGCGGAGGACTAAAAGACAGCGAAGCCAGTCTCTCTCCCAAACTATTAGCGAAGAACCACGCTACCCGAATAGTCAACTTAGCCCTCGACATCCTCAAGCGAATCGAGCCAATATGTCTCAAAACCGGGGAAAAGTTCCAAGTGAAAATCGGGATAAACACAGGTCCGGTGGTTGCAGGGGTCGTAGGCGAGCACAAGCCTCAGTTCTCCCTAGTGGGCGCCACTGTCAATCTAGCGAGTCGGATGTGCAGCACCACGAAGAGGCCAGACCTCTGTCAGATTTCGTGGAATACCTATGAATTGGTGAAGGAGGAAATAGGCCTAACGTTTGAGATGGACAAAGTGACTGCGAAGGGGTATGGAGAGGTGACTACTTACTACGTGGAGAGCGTTTTTACGGAGCAAACGAGGAAGTCAGTCCGCAAAGGCACAGTGCTTAACCGCGCTTTGATCAGAACATTAGAGCAGCAGCAGCCCGCTAGTCCCGACGAACTCCTCAACAGCTCCAATATGAACCTCCTCGACCCTGCCACCAAGCGCTCCCAAGTCGCCCCCCTGAGTCACCAGCCCACTTCCCTAGTGACTGAAGACACAGCCCATGAAGCCTCCCAGGAAGACGCTGAGGACTTAGGGCTAGTCGGGCCTGTGCTGTGGCTCATGTGTTCCCTGCGGGAAACCCCGGAGCAGCAGGAGTACCGGATTTCCTACATCGAGCGAGATATGATGGCTATGAGGTACGGACTGTGGATGACTGCCTGTATATATGCACTGGTGAATGGCATTTTTGTGGTGGCGGTGGCGGTCACTGGTCAAGCCCACGGGTCCTACTTGTTCATATTTCTACGAGGCTTATGCAGCTTTTCCCAGCTTTTAATGTCTTTTCTCGTCAATAAACTGTACAAAAGCTTTTCCTTCCCTTGGATCGTCACAACTCTCTATACGTCTTCAAGCCTAATAAGCGTGCTGACGCTCTATTCGATCGATGCGAAGTTCCTGTATGTGATAGTGCTTGAAATAATGTACACAAATGTAGTGGTCAACCATATCAGCGGGCTGCCTTTCGGCTTCATAGTGATCGCCTCTGTGTGTATACTAGTGGAGTATATGATGGTAGTCCTTGCAGTTCTCACAGAAAAGGAAAATATCATCGAAACAGCGGCTTTTTTAGTGCTTTTTATGCTGCTAAATGGCGCAGCCAGCTACATGCGAGAAAAGCAAGATAGAACGACTTATAACCTTAATCGAATGTCTCTCCGGGAAATAACAAATACCGAGCGACTACTGAACCAAATGATGCCCAGCCACGCAGTGCGCAACCTCAAGCAAGGCCTTACACCTACAGAGCGCTATGCAGGCGTTACTATCCTGTTTGCGGATATTGTGGGCTTTACGGAGTGGTCGAAGGACAAAACGCCCAAGCAGATTATACGTATGCTGAGTAAGTTGTTTTCGAATTTCGATCATTTGTGTGTGGATAATAATGTCTACAAGGTGCATACAATCGGAGACTGCTATGTGATTTTAGGGTTCTCAGGGCACAAAGACGAGGGGCAAAGGGACGAAGTGGCGGAGTGCACAGCTATGGTAAACATGGGTCTAAGCATGATCAAGGCAATCAACACCATCAATCGCGCCAAAAAGACCGACCTCAACATGCGCATCGGCCTCCACACTGGGTCCATTACTGCGGGAATCACTGGCATTAACGTCGTCAGGTACGATATCTACGGACCTGATGTGGACATTGCAAACCGCATGGAGAGTTCTGGCTTCAAAGGGAAACTGCATGTGAGTGAAGAAACCAAAAACCTGCTGGAAATCGGCTGTCCAGGTCGATTTAACTTTGAATTCGATAAGGAAGTCGTGTATCAGCCGATGAACAGGACCATTACGACGTATTTCGTGAATGCAGTAAAGGCGAGTGATTTAGAGTAATACGTAAATGGAACTGCAGGGCTCTTCCGACCCAATTTCCCACCTCCAGCGGCGCATAAAGACGCTAATTCAGGACCGAGACGAGGCCAAGGACCAGGCAACTCGCCTGCAGAAGCGACTTGCAGGCAGCCAAGACGCCTGGCAGCAACGACTCAAAGAGGCCGAAAACACCACTAAAGCCCACCAAACTCGCCTCAAACAGACCCTGGCAAGCACTGCAGGAGAGGCCAGAGAGCAAGCAGTCAAGGAAAAGGTGAAGAGACTCACGCAAGCGCTTGTGAGGAAGAGGACGGAGCAGAGGGAATTAAACGCGCAAAAAGCATGCGCTTTAGAGCGGCTTCAAGAAGCGAAAAGGCTGAATTTGAACTTGGAAAGGTCCAATGCGGCACTGGCTTCGGAGGCGGATTCCGCGATTTGTCCTGTGTCCACCTATACCCAGGCACTTGCGAGAGTGCAGGAGCTGGAGTCGGAACAGCGCACTATGACTCGACTGCTGAAGACACAGGAGGAGTTGGTTCGGAGCCAGTCTCGACAGCTTTTGGACCTCTCAACTCAGGTGAGAGACGTGCGAATCCTGTATGAGTACAGTGTGGGCGGCACTCCTCGAAGCGGCTTTAGGTCGCTGCAGTCCGCCCAACAGTCCCCCAAGGCCAGCAGAACCACAGTGAGTGCGAAGAAGCTGCGGCGAGAGATAAAGCGGTACCAGCGTGAGAGAAACGAGTTGGAAATCGAGCAAGGAGCAGCCTCTCAGAAGGCCGCCAAAGCACTGAAGCAGCTAATTCAGAGCAAAAGCAAGGCCCTGCGCCTGCTATCTGCTGGCTAATTGTAGGCGAAGTAATGGAAACTAATCCCTCCCAGGCGGCTATTAGAGCTGGACGGGCGGTACGCAACCCTGAGGACCCTTTGAGTCGCTATAACTTGGTGGTTAGCTGCTACAACTGTCCGTATCATAGAGTCGATGACTGCCCGCTGCAGCGTCTGCCTTGTCCTCGTCTCTACCGGCTGCTCTTCCCATACACCAAAGTCAAATGCACACCTCTGCTCATACTCCTCTACCTCGCTCCTTACCTCAACCTCCTATTATGGCTAAGCGTCGTCCTATTCTGGCTCTCCTACGAACGCGGGTGCTGGACTGCCCGCAGCAACCGCAGAACTGTGCCCAACCCTCTCAGCAGGATGGTCCTCAGTGCCTCTGTGTGTCAACTCTTACGAGTTGCCAATGCCTTCCTCAGACTGCCGAGAGAGCAACTCCCAACCACGCTGGACATATCGCATAGACAAGTTGGAGAAAACGAGTATATGGTAATGTTTTACAGTCCTTCCTTCGCCGGTTGGTACCAAAATCTGACCCTATGGCGCCTACACCATTTCCTCCACCTCCTGCTCAGCTCCTTTACTCTACTCGCCGCCTATACAATGCTGTACCCAGCTTTCAGCATAAACCCGCTGTTTCTACCCTATTTGCCCTTTGACTAGCCAATTAGGAGCTATGAGGCGGGGGATTGGCTTCGAGAACGGTAGCGCCCAGGGTGTCGTCAGCTACTAAAATACCGAAGCGAGTCACTCCGTCCAGTTCTCTAGTACTCAATGTCGCGTAATCAAATCTGCCCCTTATATCCGTATACCCGTCCTTGAAGAACCCAATCACCCCATCTCCTTTCCTCGCATACACCTTCACATAGGCTCCAGCCACCGCCTTTAACAGCTCATTAGACACCTTCAATTCCCCCTGTAGTTCGAAGCTTTGCACGTGTAGACTGGAGGAGAGGTACAAGTGGGTGTACTCCTGGCCTGCTACTTCCACGACGATGTATTGGTTGGAACGACTGTAGGTGGAGGGGAGGGGGTAGATGGTTTCGAGACTGGCGGTTAGATTGAGAGTTTGAGAGTATACGGGTGCTGTATAGCTGGAGGCCTCGGAGTCGTGCTGAAGGAAAGGCGACCTAGAAAACAGGACTTCCAGGTTGATAGGGTGGAGACGGATGGAGGCAGTGGTGACTCCTTCTGCCAGGATGTGGACAGTGTCCTGCACCACTTTGACCTCTACGATAGGGTCGTCCACAGGCCGCCAGGTCGTTTCCGCCTCCAAAATGTGGTCATTAATCGTATGAAAACGCTGTCTCCAGGGCAATATCGGGTAAGCTGCATATCCCGGAAGGACCTCTTTCGCAGCTGTTACATTGAGATACGCCCTCAAATAGTCCCTTTGCAAGGGACAATACCCGGCCGCCACCTTATTGACCAAGTCACTGGCTAGTCCAAATCTGCCCTGCAGCACCATATACTGGGCCATGCAGAGTCTGTCCCCATCCTCCATATCCCCCTTTTCACCCATGTATTCCAGCCAGCGTCCATACGTGTCTCTGAACTGCTCGTTGGTGATACGGGCCTGGGACCCGAGACTATGTGCTCGAGCATTGATGAGAGGGAAGTATTCCCTGTAGGGAAAGGCGGACGCAGTGGTGATTAGCTGAGAGCTGAAGTGAGCTCCGAGGATGGCTGATATGGAGGGAGTGGAGGAGAGGAGTTCTGATAGCTCTGGGAGAGTGTTGTGCAGCAGACTAAAACACCACACTGAGGGCACATACACTAATCTCCTTCTCAGTACTTCCGTTACCAGTGGGAAGAAGCTCTGATCCACCAGCAGCCAATCCAGCTCTCTGTAGTCCACAGCCAGTTCCTCCTCATTCACATTCTTCGTCTGCAGGAACCTGAGTACTGCTGTCTTGTTACCTGCTCTTGCTATGTCTCGGAAGGAGTCCAAATTCAGCTCAGTTTCCACTGCTTTTACGATTATTTCCCGGCCAATGGTCGACTTCACCACTTTTTCCCCTATCGACACCCAGGCAGGACTATGAGTGAAATTGCCAGCCAGTGGGAAATAGAAGGTAATCACAGCTGCAGAGGTAGAATAGGCAGGCAAAGAAACACTCTGCACCTGCAAAGTCTGGAAAGACGCCAGTGGAATACTGCCCTGAGGAACCTGCATCAGCAGGTCCAGGTGTATCAAGCGACTGGACATATTGGTGAGGACGACTTGGGAAGTGTAGGCGCGGCCTTGGAGGAACTCCTTGGGGCGGTAGGAGTCGGAACTCACTGTGGGCTCGGAGTAGTACTGAGCCACTGCGATTTCCTCACTGGGTTCCTCACCCACTGCCTGCACGTCTCGATGCAGCATCAAGCAATTGCTAGTGACTTGCATCTCCACCCCTGCACCCATCGGCATAAAGGGCCGATGAGTAGCAGTCCACGGCAAGTCAGTGAGCGCCACAGCTAAAACAGCCTCAGTCACACTGGTATAAGCATTCAGCACTGTTTCTGAAAGCAGCGCGGAGTCTGTCCTAGCGGCCTGTGCCCAGAAGGCCAAAGCCACTTGGTCCGGCTGCACGATATAGCTGGTTTCCATGTACTCCTTGGTGGAGTCCACTTGCTGGAAGTAGGGACGGCTCTTTGGCTGGCTCGCAGGGGCAGAGGGCGGGACTGCCTCACCTGTATCAGCAAAGGGCATCGCCTCTGTCTCTGGCATCGGCTGAGGCTCTGAAGCTGTTTCCGGCTGGGCTACCGGCTGCTCTGCAGGTGGAAGGCAGGAATCTCCCTGAGAAAAGCGCATCACGGCGTCAAACAGCCACTTGGATTGCTGGGGAGTGGGACTGTGGGCTTGACTTTGGTCCAGGAGCAGCCCTTGCAACTGGGTGTGGTTGGTGCGACTTGCTAGTAGGGCCTGCTCCACTGGGTTTAGCTGCAGTACGGCCTGCATTGGGCGGTATTTCTCTAGCGAGTTGCCCAGCAAGTAGTCGTCAAGGAACGCTTTTTGCAGCTTATTGGTCAAAAACGGTCTCACCACAGTAGTGAAGAATACAGGATCCTTATAGTAAAGGAACAAATTCAGCTCATTTCCTGCCTTTTCGCTATAAATCCTTTCCTTTTCCTCGGCCTTGTACTCCATCCAGCTCCCTAGAAACAGCCACTCCCCTGCTTTGGCAGGAATGGAACTTGCAGCCTGCCCCAACTGCAGCAAAACACTGAGCAGTTTCCCTACTGAGTCAATAATAGCGAAGGAAGAGGTGGAAATGTCATGTAAACGAATACGGTCATTGGGGCGGAGAGTGGAAATGCGGCGTATTTCCGCATGAGGCTGGGAACCAGAAAGAGATACAGGTAGAGTTTGGGACTTGAGGCCCAGTGCAGACCCAGACAGTGCGAAAAGCCGCTGAGATATGGAGGATTTGGTGCGAATGAGGACTTCTGCAAGTGCGTAGCGGCCTATAGCAGCCACGGGAATCACCACTTGTCCGGTAGCGTCACAGGTCCGCTCCTCCACAACCACTCCCGCCTCACTCAGAAAGTCGTAGTACAGGCCTGGACTAGAGACCGACTCGCTCATATCATTGTGAGAAGAGTCGTCTGAGACAGGGGCAGGGGCGGGACTGGGAGGTGCGTAGGGTGTGCCGGGCTGCGGTGTTTGCACTTCTGTATTGGTTTCGTTCACTAGCTGCGGACGTAGGAGCAGTGAGGGCAGTGGGTAGCCAACTCCCACCTTGTCACTGGCTGTTTTTCTATCCAGGATATAGCGGGTTTCATCGTCGAGCAAGCGACTTCGAAGGTAGGTGGAAAGAGTGGGAGCCGCAGGGAAGACAGAGGGAAGGCGGGGGGCCAGAGAGCGGTATTGAAGGAAGCGAGAGAAGGGGGACTGGTCTTGGAAGTGTCGCAGGAGCAGCAGCACTTGCGCCCCTGCAGTAGAGCCTGACACTGTGAGCGTGACACTGGCAGTTTGAACTGTAAGGGAGGTGATTCCCAGGGGAATTAAGGCGGTGGTATCTGGGAATAGGCCTTTTTCGCTGCTAATTAGTCCCTTTTCCACTCTCTTTCCCTTCAGTACTGTCACCCGCACCTGCTCCATACCCAGCTTCCCAGGCAGTCTCACCATATACTTCCCCTCCTGCAGGGCACCTACACTCACTCCGCCCTTCCCACTACTCAACACAGCATAGTCCCTCACTTCCCCAGACCCTGCCAAGGTCACCAGTCCAGCCTGCGGCCTGACTCCCCCCTCAATGACAGGCAAGTCCAAGGTCTCTGTGTCTAGCAGGTAGAGGTGGGCGGGGTAGGAGACTTGGTACTGTTGGGTCATAGTGGTCCAGACGCGGGCCACTGGGAGGTTGCCGCGAGCATTGGCCCTCACAGTAGCCACTTCCTTCAGCGACCCTAGGCGAATTGTCCCTGTCTCGTCAGATTGGAGAGTGCTTTGGAGGGTGTACGAGGAGTAGATCGTCTCCAGGACTATATCGACTATGACGTTCGGAACAGTTTCGCCGTTTTTCCCCAGTACTTTCACAATATACCCGTGCTCCAGCGTCCTTTGGTCCACTTGGGACTGGAAGTATAGGTCGAAAGTAGCAGGGGCGTAGGACGGGTCGTTAGCCTCAACAGTGCTGGAAGCACTGATTTCCTGGTACTTGGCAGAGTTGGAGTGGTAAATCTGGGCTGAAAGCTCAATTGTGAGGGTGCGCAGTCCCTCTGGCAGGTCCAGCTCCAGTGGAGAGGAGAGGGAAGGACTGGGGAAGACTTGAGAAGTCAGCAGGCCTGTAATATCAGTCATTACGGCTCTAATCTGCACCTTTTCCAGCCTTTCCAGGGCCATTTCCGCTCCATTGACATAGGCCTTCGCTGCAACTCCGACCTGAGCTCTGTGTCCTGATATCAGTCCCTCCTGCTGCACACTCACTGCTATTTTCACACTATAGTCCTCACTCTCATGCAGGAAAGCCGGCAATAGCTCCGCCCTACCCGCTCCTACCAGTACAACAGGCTTCGTGGACTGAGTCTGAGCGAAGGGGAGCAGAACAGGGTCCTGACCTACAGCGGAATAGCGCTTTCCATCGATAATAAGGCCACTATTGGCAGCTATTTGGCCTGTTTCTGTGTAGATCTGCACTTGCAGGCCTGTGGGGACTGAGGTGGAAGTGAGGCGGAGGGAGCCTTTCTTCACCCACACTCTGGCACTCAGGCCTGCTCCTGTGATTTCCACTATGAACAGTCCTGTCTGTCCCTGCAACTCAGGCAAATCCAGCGTCTCTGTAGTGCGTAGGAAGGGACTATCAGTGCAGTCTCTGGTCATTTCCACCTTCGCTACGACTCCATCCAGACTCAAGTCCTGGGGAATCGCCTGCAGATTGCGCCGATAATAGGCCTCTGCGGAGAACTCTATCAGCGATATAGTCAATTTCGTTACATTTTTCCTGCGGATTTTGAGACTGACTGGGTCTAAAGCAGCGAAGGACTGCGGGTTGGAGCGCTCGAACTCGAGTTCTGTGAGAACTGCGAGGGCATTTAGGTCCGCTGCGGGGAGGGAGTACAGGGAAGGCGCTGCTCCTCCCAGTATATTGGCCCTAGCTATCAAGTAAGTGAGTTGGGAGGACTCTAAAAGCGAGGAATAGACAGTGTGGGCCTGGGGGTGGTTGAGGAAATAGAGGCTGGAGTACTCTTGGATCAGTTCCCAGTCGCCAGGGTTATCGAGTTTTTGGTCGATTGGGGTGAAATAGGGAGACCAGAAGGAGCGATTCTGCCTGCGCAGTTCGAGGTAACGCTTGAAATGCACTTCTTGGTGCTGGCCTGTGGAAAGACCCACGAGAAGTAGACGGAAAAGCAGCTCTTTCTCGAGACCCGGGGAGGTGGCGAGCGTTTGAACAGTGGTCAGGGCTTGTTCTAGTTGAAGTTGCAGGGAGGCGTAGGACAGGTCAGTGTCTACCGGGTGCTTTTTGGAAAGGAGAGAAGTCAGCCAGGAGGATTCCGACTTAAGGGAGACTCTGAGTTCGCCCAGGCGCTCCAGCTGCTGCACTGTCATCTTCCGAAAGGCCCCCGCCACTCCACTCACATGGTAGAGCTTCAAGTACTCACTCACCCGCTCCGCCACTTTCTCTGCTGCGCAGATTTCCGCCCTTTCCAGGTACTGCGGCAGCACCTGGTCACCCAGTCTACTCACATCCAGTAGTTCCAAAGCAGCGGGCTTGAGACTGTAGAAGGTCCAGTAGTCGGTGTAGGCAGTACTGGGCAGGGAAGTATCGAGAGTGGGCAGGTCACTAGGGAAGGTCTGTCCTGCACCGCTGCCAGTCTGACTAGACCTGATCCCTCCGCTAATGTCACACATGAAGTACTTCCTGTTGATTTCTTCCAAGATCGCCTTCCTTTCCACAGGCCCTAGAGTCAGTTCCCAGCGCTTTAGCAGCGTCCGCAGGTCCACACGACTCACGCGAGTGGCATCTCCCTGAGAGTCGAAGGCCGAGCGCATCGATTGGTACTCAGGAGACGCGATCTGCCCTGCATCAATGAGCCGCAGGAGAGAGAAGTAGAGGAAGTCGGGGGACCCAGGGAGGAAGAAGGACGACATGTCTGTGCGGTTGGAAGCGAAGATGTAGGCTTCTAAAGGAGAGGGAGTGAGGGCGAAGGTGGACAGGGTCGGGAGAAGGAGGAGGAAAGGCCAAGGAGACATTATTACGTATACGGGTTAAAGATAGTCTCATATTTCCTCGTAGTTATGAGTACTAGCATGTCCTAACTGTAGTCACTGCCAACGTCCTAGTAAGAATCACTGCTGTATCTAGGCAGCCTATACTCAGTTCACTCTGGAAGACAGGCCATTTGTAATATATAGACAATGCAGTTCGACTTCGAGGAACTCGAGGCAGTGGAAACTGGGTGTTGGAAGTGCCGGCGTCAGGACCAATCCTTGTGCAGGGTGCAGAGGTTCAGTGATGAGAGCGAAGCCGGGTTCCGCCTAGCCAGCGACCGGATCCAAGTGGAAAATGAATATTTGGCCAAAATTGAAGAAGTGGTTCGGAAGGGGAATGACACGGAATTGAGGACAAAGTGGTATGGACATACTTTGCGCTGGCATTTGGGTTCAGATCCTCATTTTTCCCAGTTAGCCGCTCTCAATGCCTTAGCCTGCGGACTAAAGGGAATTGCAGCGCTTCACTCCTATGGCCTCATACACGGGTGCATTCAGCCCTCTAGTCTTTGGGTGGATGTATCGGGCAACGGTGTGCTTGCAGGCTTCTGGAGCACTAGTGAACAAAGCAGCTCTGCTTCTCTCTTTCAAGACAAGAACTCACTAGAAGAGCCTGCGGGAGATATATATGCTCTGGGCAAAGTAGCGAACTGGATACTCGTGAAAATAGAGATATCGGAGGAAGAGAGAGGACTTGAGTACTTTGAAAGGGCACTTACGGAGTTTGAAAGCATTGCATGCAGTGAAGACCCGAGGAATAGAGATATCCGGGCACTGTGGAGGCTACTGAGAGACGCAATTCACAGGGAAATGCTGCGGGAAGAAGCCGTATTCTATGCAGATAAATTTCCTAATCGCTCGCAACTGTACCTCACACTCCGCCAGCACTATGAAAGCGCCGCCCAGCCCTCTAGTTCTCTGGACCACACGCATGCCTACGACTACTCCCTCCACTTCCTCAAGTCCGCCACTGTTTACCAGTCTCAGAAGTTGTACGACTTGGCTGACTACTGCTACACCTGCTGTTTGCTGGCCAGCAATTTCCTAAAGATAGAAGCCCACGCAAAGAAAGTGTGCAAGATAGCCCAAGACAACAGGGATGAAATGCGGAGCAGAGTAGACGCGCAGTTAGGCTTAGCGTAGTAATGGATAGAGCGATTCCTGCTGCGAACAGACTGCTGGACAAGCGTTGGAGACAGCACTCCCAAGCAATGCATGTCTCTCGATTACGCTCTGTGCGGCCCGCTCTTAACCTCGCAGAAGAGCCGCTGCAACGTCCCTTAAAGTCTCTGGGCAGAGGACAGGCCCGCAGTCTAAACCGAGACACCAGACGTAAGAGACTTGTGGAAATAACGTTCGAGAACTACGCTCTACTGGACAGGATTCGAGGCCAGACCTCGTGCTACAGCTTAAAGCAGTGGAGGAGGGAAAGGAAGCGGACAGAGCGAGTCTTGGAGCGGATCTGTGAGTTTCCCTATCGACTGGGCAAGGAAAGGAAAGCGGGGAAAGTGCTCAGGCCTTTGAGAAACAGCGCAGTGACAGTCTACAAACACACAGTCTCCATAGGCTCCAAGCCTTTCCTAGTGGAAATACGCATATCAGCCAGCAACTGCTCGATTTCCGCCCTAGACCCTGAGAAGGCGGAAAGCTACTCACTGACAATTGGTGAGGAGGAAGCAGGTGTAATGATGGCAAGCGGAGGCTATGAGCGGATAGTGGACTATTTGGTGTTTGTGAATGGAGAGTTAAGGCTGCTGGACAGTCCGCCTAGGAGGCAGAGAGTGGGTGTTAGGCAGAGTGGACCTGGGGTTCGCTCGGTCTCACATCTGAGGGAGGAGCGAAGCGCTCCTTACTTGCTGCCTTCGGAAAGACGCTACAGCCGCAAGACTGCAGACTCACAAGGAAGCGAAGACTGTCAGCGCCCCAACTTCAGTCCCTAGTTACCAAGGGTACTGCACAGTCCCTAACCTGTCGCATATCTACTTCTGCTATAGCCTAGCTACTCCGGGTCCTTACCGAAGGCAGTCCTATACTGCAGCTTCATCTGCTCCTGCACGCCTGTCAGGTCTTCCTCGCCCAGTCTATGCTGCGCGGCAAAGGCTTTCAGCGCAGTTTCGAAGTCGTCCTCAGCGTGGATCCGCAGTTCCTCAGGTCTGCCGTTCACCTGCACTGATAGAATGGCTTCAGGCTCTGCGCTTTGGAAACGCTGGGGGACTGGGGCGTCCTGGTTAGTCAGGCCGCGCTCTCTCCTAGCCTGCAGTGCTTCGAAGTCTTGTCTAGCCTTCAGCAGTCTTTCCACAGTCTTATCGACGCCCCGGGCAGGCAGCTGCCGCACTGCCAAGTCTGCCTTTATAGTGCCCAGCGGAACTACTGTTTCTGGCTCGAATATACACTCCGCAGCGTTCTTTTCCAGGTCTCTTTCTGCGCTTGTTTTGGCTAGTTTGCCTCTTCTCTGGTCTGCGAGAGTCGCGAGTTCATACAAAACCGCAGTTTTCTCTCTAGGCTGTCCGTCTGAACTACGCAAAAGGCGGAAGTAGTCCTGCGCCAGTCCTTCGGACTCCCTTTCTTCGACCTGTGCCAGGAGCTTCTTGCTGTGCTTATCAGTGGCGGGCTGGAACGCACACTCCTTCATAGTTTCCGCTTCGAACTTCCCAGCCAACTCTTGTATTCGCTTCGCCTTCACACTGCCTTCGTCAGCCAGGTAGTCGTAGTGCTGCTGGTAGCCTTTGGCGGCTAGACTTCCCATATGGGCTTCTGAGAGACGCTCGGAGCCTTTACTGAGCTGGGGCTGGTAGGAGTACTCTACTGGACTTTTGAAGGTGGGGTTGAGGGTGGACTTGGCAGTGGCTGCAGCTCTGTGGTCATACCAGGACTTGTAGAACCTGTGGATCTTCTTAGTGTCGCCCAGGCCGAGTAGCAGCACGCCTTCCTCTACCCGGCCGAAGCCAGGACTCGGGGCTTTCGACTGCTCACTTTCCTTCTCTGCACTTTCCTCAGCGGGAGGACTAGCAGCAGGCGCAGTTTCAGCCTGAGGAAAGGCCATCACTGCGCACAGCAAAGTCTCTATGTTGCGTTTGGACACACTGGACTCGTCTTCCAGGTGCAGGAGCGGCCAAATGCTGCGGACTAACTCTCGTTCAGCCAAATAGCCGCCTGCTGCGCTTTGGTTATCGATGAATTTGAGCGTCTTCAGCAGTTCCCCGACTTTACTGTAGTTGATTTCGTCTGTTTCGCTGACTTCCGTCCACGCGACTCCGAATTCCTCCTTAAATCGCTTCAGCAGCAGTAGCTGTGAAGCGGAAGTGACGAGGCTAACAGGCGCTTCTTGCAGCGGTACTGCACTTCTGGCCTTCTGTCTCCTAGCCGCGTCCTCCATCAAGTACACTTCCACCGGCTTGTCTCTCACAATGCGCTGCGAGGCCTTGTTAATAGCCGGAGTAAAGGGACGTGCTGAGGACTGACTCGTAGAGGACAGGTCCGAGTCATCTAGGGAAGGACTGAGGTCAGAGTTGCGGACATGCTGCTTCATCTGTTTGCGATGTTGCTGATAGAGCTGGTCGTGGCGCGGCTGGGTGTCTTGAGGCTTGGCCGCCAGCAACTTCATAGACTGTTCGCAGAGCTGAGGGGCGTAGAACTTCCTTTCTGCTTGAGAGAACGCCTCATCAGCCTTCTGCCGCAGGACCTCAACCTTGGTGTTCACCAGCTTTTTATGCAACATCTGGTCCTGAAAGAAGGCCTCGGCGGACCTAGGCGCCTCGTTGTCCTTCCTCTTTTCCAGGATCTCTGGTTCAAATGTACATTGTGCCTTTTCCTTGCGAGTCAGTTCCTCCTCCAGCTTCTTCACCTTCTCCGCCACTCTTTTCATGTAGTCGTAAAACCGCCCTTGCACGTTCACAGGGTCCGGGTAGTGGGAGTGGCGCTCTTCCCTTCCGCCGTAGCTGTAGCTAGGACGGACACCAGGCTGTGCAGCGCTCGCACTGTTGAGTTTGAGGAAGTCGGGTTCATTGGGATCTCGCTGTTTGCGGGGCGGAGGAGCTTGGTGAGGAGCGGAAAAGCGGTCCCCAGTCACTGCTAGTTTCTGTATTTTGGGGTCCATGAGACGGTCCAAGTCGTACTTGACTGGGTCAATGGTGGAGGAGTTGACTACAGGTATGACGAGAGGCGCAGCCACTGCCTTTTTGAAGTGGCCGTTGCTCTGCAGAGTTTCAGGGGCAGGGTACGGGTCAGCAGTGGTGAGCAGCCCTGTGCCCTCCAGGCCTTCTCCGGCTTTCTGCTCTCCATGGGTCTGGCTGGGAAGCTCATCGTCTGAGAAATCTCCCAGGTCGATAGGCTCGTCCTCTTCTATGACTTTAGCCTTCATGAAGGTAGCGCTGGTGACCTTCCGCACCACCAGCACATCCTCCTCTGGAGCGACGAAGCTGTCGTCAGACATAGTTATTCTCTACCCACTCACTCAGACGTTATCTACACCACTCCCCAGATAAATCCCACTCGTCCTCTAGCTTGCCTTCGTAGTCGCCTCAAGCTGTTGTGATTACAGCCTGTGGGTAGAAGGAATGCAGCTGCTGAAATGCCTATACCTCACTAAAATTATCCCTTCTCGTCTACTAACAGCCATTACACTACGAAGGTACTAGCTGTCTTGCCTTAATCGCGTACTTCCCGGCTTCATTGTGCTTGCCCTGTGCTTTGCACACGCTAGCCAAGGACTGGTAGCCCAGTGCGAGTTCCTGAGAGTTTCGGGGACTGGCGGCTTCTACGAGTGTGAGAGCCTTCAGGTAGTACTTTTCTGCCTCTGAGAAGCGAGACTGGGAAGTGTATATGGAGATCAGGAGACCTGTGGCTTTCGCCTGCAGCTTAGATTCAGGGAATTTCGATAGAATTCGCAAGGCTTTTAGCGCATTCTTCTCCCCTTGCTCCAATTTCTCCCCCTTCACACAGATCTCCGCCAACTCCACATACCCCTTGGCCAGCCCTGCGTCCCGCTTGCCCTTCTTCTTGATCTTCACTGCGTCTGTGGCGAAGTCCAGCGCATCTTGTATTCTGCCCTGAGCTGCACAGATGGCAGCCAGACAAACGTAACAGTCAGCCACTTCGGGGTCGTGCCGGCCATACAGTGCTTCCTGGGTATAGAGAGCGTCTAAAGCGAACTTCTCAGCCTGCTGAGGCTTTTGCCTTTCCAGTAGAATTGAGGCCATAAGGCTGTAGGTCAGTGCGAACTGAGGGTGAGTCCGTGGTAAGGACGCCTCTTGCAGGTGCAAGGCGTTGAAAGCACAGGTTTCCGCCTCCAGCATTTTCCTCTGCGCATGCAGCAGCTGTGCAAGTTCGAAGTACAGCGGAGCCAGCGAAGGGTGGGACCCTCCCAGGGAGGTTTCCTGTATGGAGAGACGCTTGGAAGCGTATTTTTCCGCTTCAGCGAGTCTGCCCAGGGCTGTGTAGAGCGCTGACAGACTGGCCAGCACCGGACTCAGCAGCGAGTGGTCCTCTCCATACAGCGTTTGCTGAATTAGCAAGGCTTTGAGACTGAAGTGTTCCGCTTCCTGCAGTCTCTTCTCAGCTTGATAAAGGCCTGCCAGGGCCAAGTAAGCCGCAGCAAGTTGCGGGTGGTAGGGGCCAACCACTGGCTCCAGCAGGTCTTTAGAGCGCTGAGCCAGGCTTTCGGCCTCTGAGAGGCGGTTCTGTGCTTGGGCGATAGAGGAAAGGAGGAGGTACGCAGACGCTAGGTCTGTATCAGCACTGTGCGCTTTGTAGAGCAGGTGCAGGGCGCGGTCAGCCAAGCTGTGGGCTTCGCTGATAGAGCGCTTTGCTAGTAGAACCCCTGCGAGCACCAAATGCACTGCCGCCAAGTCTCCATCTTCCCCCTTTGCCACTTGTAACTGAGTCTCCAAAGCCTCTTTGCCCAGCTTCTCTGCGTCTGCTAGTCGCCCCTGGGCTTGCTGTGCAGCGGCCATATGTCTCAGAGCCCTAGCATAGAGAGCGGACTTGTCCTGGTCCTGACTCTCTAACACGCCCAGGGCAGTCTCTGCGTAGACCTCTGCTTCTCCGAACTGCCCAGCCTTCAGACAAAGCGTACTGAACTGGTCCATGTACTCACCTGCCTGGCTGGACTGCTTGAAGAAGTCTTCGTACCAAGTCACACAGAGACGAAACAGGTCTGCTATGCTCTGAAACGTCCCAGCGAGCTCCATATACCGCACTAAATAGTGAATTGTGAGGCGAAACATGTCTTCAGTGACTTCTTCCAGACCCTGTATGGTGCTGATTGCCTGCTCCACAGCTGCAGCCAGGGCGTGAGAGGAAGGCGACAGGTCAGAGGGGTGGAAGGCCTGGGCCAGGACTGAGACGAAGCAGTGGAAGAGGGAGAGACGGAGAGGCTGCGGAGTGCTGTATTCCAGGGTGGTGCGCACTAGGGAGGGCACAGAGAAGTGACTGGGCTCAGTCTCGTGCAGGAGTAAGGCTTCCACAAGCTCTTTTTGTGCGGACTGCAGGCTTCCAGCGGGCTGCAAGAGACCGAACAAAGGCTGGATAAGTTCCATGGGCAGTCCTTCCGGAACCAACAATGATACGATTTGCAGCAAAGCTCGAGCCTGCTCCGAAGCCAATTCAACGCATTTCCCTATCAGTTGCACTGCAGTGGCTTCACTTTCTGGGGAGGTTTCCGGAGTACTGCGGATGCAGTCCAGCAAGGACTGAGCGGATTGATTCCGCAGCAGACGCACTGCTAGCTCCAAGGCTAGCGGCAGGCCTCCTAGCTCTTGACAGAGCACTGCCAAGTCACTGTGTTCCGAGGCTCGGTTCGAGGCAGAACAGAGGTATTGGAGAGAGGTTGCAGGGTCGAACACACTGAGGTGAACTGCGACTTCAGCGACATTCTTCTGAGCTGTGATGATGACATAGGCCTGGCAGGTCAGTAGACACTGAGTTTGAGGGGTCAGCTGATGCGCTAAGTCGTCTAAAACAATCAGTACTTTGGGTGAATCTAAATGGGGTAAAAGCGAGCCTGGGGAGTCCAGTCCCAGGCGCTGGGCCAGACCCTGTAGAGAGGCTGCCAAGGTAGTCTCAGTCCTTGCGTCACACAGCCACACTATATAGTAGCCGTTCCTCAATAAGTTCGCTAGTTTGCATGCCAGTGCAGTCTTCCCCACTCCTTCCTGCCCGGCAATCGTCACAATCCTCCGAGCCAGGAGCTGTCTTTTGGCCTGGTCTAAGGCCACTTCCCTGCCCACTAGGGACCCTGGCTTGGGCAAGTTGCTGTAGGGCGGCTCCACGCACAGTTCTTCAGGGGCGAGACTCAGTAAACGCATAATTCGCTGGTCAAACTCGACTTGCTGGAAAGTGGCTCTATCCAGCAAATGAGTCAATTGGTCCGATTTACACAGTTTCACTAACAGACTGGCCAGTACTTCACAAAGACGGAAGTTATGTGACAGTGTGGACGCATTTAGCAAGTCCTCCACCAGAATACCGAGACGTCGTAACTCAGATTCGTCCAGTTTGCCTCGGTGTATCGTCCATTCCAAACAAGCAAGTGTCATGTACGTCATTGTGAAGTCGTCTCTGGAGGCCAGTAGCTCTGCTAGCACTGTCACTGCTTGGTTGCGGATTGCAGTTGGACAGCGCAGACTGCCTAGGCTGAAATACACGTCGTCCAGCAAGAGGGTAAGTTCGAATAAGTGCTTTTTGCCCACCAGACTGAGTAGTGGAGGGGTGGGAATGCGGGCTAAGTGGGGCGGAGACTCTGTGGGATAGAGGGAAGTGTATGGCTCCAGTAGCGAAGGCGTACAGCGGAATAGTGATTTCCACCAAGAGTCTGCGTCTTTGTCAACAGCAACTAGACGAGACATGAGTGTGAGGTGCATGAGGGAGCCGGACTCAGGCCAGTCCTGGTCTCTGTGGTTGGCCAGGTGCGTCACTTCCTCTATTTGCGCCTGCAAGTCCGATATATCGCTACGGAAGAAACTGCTTCTGTGCAGAAAGACGTGGTCGGTGAGGTACCTCCTTGCTAGTCTGGAGAGGTGAAAGCGCACTAAGTAGCCATTCGCCACAGTCCACAGGGCAGGCTGGGCCAAGGCAGTGAGCAAGCACTGCAGCACAGGGTAGGGCGCAGGCACAGAGACTTGCGGCAGGTCTTCCAACTCGGCAAGGCGCATGCTTTGCACTTCTCCCGCCTTCGCGTGGACCACGAGGGACTGAGCGATTTCGAGGGCGCGGGCTTGGTTGCTGCTGGGCTGGACCTTGCAGTGTGCATAGTCGAAGGGGTCGCCAGAGTGGTTGAGGAAGTTCTCTAGTTCGGAGAGGGTGAGTTGACTAGGGCCTTCGCGGGAGCAGCACAGGCCGCCTCCGAGAAGGCGAGGGAAGAGCTGCACACCGGCTCTCGGCTGAAACAGGGCGAAACAGTGTGAAACCTGCTCTGGAGAGACAGGAGACAGCAGAGGGATGCGGCACCCAGTGCGCACTTCCCGAACTACGACTCGGCCCCTTTCCTCATGTAGTGCAAAGCTGAGGGTTGGACTCTGCAGCCAGCCCAGTCCCACACCCTGTATGTACCTCAGTACTTCCATTTATTTGACTTCGACGAACTTAAGCCTCGCAAAGAGGTAGTCGATCACCAAGTCAGGCACTTCTGCTCGCAGTTGGTGCAGTTGTCGCTCCTCCACCTTCCCATCCGCCAGTTTGACTCTCCAAAGGACCTGGGCCTGGTGCTCATAGGCGGCCTGGATTTCCACCACTTTGCTAGGCACCGAGGGCGCACTGGCCTTGGGCTTGGCTTGGTGCTGCTGGTCGAACTCTTCCACTAGGTCCATGACAGTGTCGAGATGGTCCAGCGGCTCCCAGCTGCACGCAGACAGCGGGTAGCCCTTCCACTTGATCTTGTAGAGGGCAGTGCCGCCGACTTCCTTGCGGTCCAGGATCTTGTCTACTTCGTAGAAGGTTTCCTTGTCTGTGGCTAGAGCCTTTTTGACCATAATTACTCGTACCCGGCCTCTGGGCGAGACGCCCACTTCCCTGCAAATATGGCCATCAAATGGGACGGCTGAGACCTCTCCCTGCCTTTCGCTTGCTATAGACCTGGCAGTGTGGAAGGAAGCATAGGTACATAAGACTCTCTGAGTCTAGTTCAAGTGATGTCTGCACTGTCTTCATGTAGTCGGGAAGTGTGCCCACTAGCCAAGTCTAGGCAAAGGTTAGAACTCACTACTCCAGTCGCCCGACATCGTCACTCTTCGTTTGTTTCGCCTGGCAGGGGACATCTCTCCCGGCTCGAATGGGAAGTGCTTGCGGAGTCGACTAGGACTGGTCATCTGGTCTTTTGAGGTTTCTAGCGGCTTTAGGGCTGGTTCAAGTCGTTGAGAGGTCAGTTCTGCCCAGGGGAAGCCCTGCAGCCAGGGGTGCTGCTTGGCCTTCTCTATAGAGCCGCGCTGGATTGGGTCTTGGTTGAGAAGGGAGAGGAGGAAGGACTGGCAGTTGGGACTGAGAGCAGAGTCAGGAGGAGGCAGGGGTCCTTTCAGCACTGCTTCGAAGACTAGATATGGGTCTTCTTCCGAGTCGCCATACGGTACTCGACCATGCAGGAGCTCGAAGGACATAACGCCTAGACTCCACAGGTCCGCAGTTTTGCTATATCCCTCGCCCTTCAGCACTTCGGGCGCTATGTAGTGCGGCGAGCCCGCCACCGAGCACGCCCTCTCTGCCACACAGGCAGACCCCAAGTCCACCAGTCTCAAGTACCCCTTTCCATCCACCAAGAAGCTTTCCGGGTTCACATCCCTATGCATCACTCCGAGTCCATGCAAGTACTCCAGTATCCAGATCACCATTGCCACATACACCAGTGCTTCCGCTTCCTCCAAACGTCCTCTCCGAGGCAACAAATCAGACAGCATCAGTCCGTGCACGAAGTCTCTGAGGAAGTAGACGTAGTGAGTGTCGCGGAAGGTCCGAATGAGGCGAGTGATGAGCGGGTGGAACAGCTTGCACATGATTTCCCGCTCGTTGCGCAGTTTGGCAGACATGAAGAGAGATTTTATCTTCTTGCGACAGATGCGCTTGAGGCCGTACTCGCGTCCTTCACTGTCAGTCACTAGGTACATCGACCCTGTTCTGAGCTTTTCGTACCTTCGAACAATGGTCAGTTCGCTCAGTAACAAGCCAGCCCCAGTCTGTGAGTCCAGGAGTCGCTCTACCGAGGCTTGGGACTGCTCTCCAAAGATAGCTCGGAAGTGAGTTCGAGAGAGCAGCAGACACTGAGCGGTTTGGACCACTGTTACTGAGGAAAGCACACTTGTGCGGTTGCTGGAGCCGCTGCCAAAGTGGCTAGGCGCAGTTAGTTCTTTGCCAGGCTGGGGGTAACTCAGGAGGAGCACTGAGCCTTTGCGAAGGAGACAGAGACTGGAGGTGTGAATGGTTTCTGCAAGTACTTCGTTGGGCTGGAAAACGCGGGGTTCCGCCAGGCGACACAGCATTTCGACCTGCTTGGCTGAAAAGCCTTGCAGGAAGGGCAGGTCCGCCACTATTTCCTCAGTGCCGATACAGACAGGCAGTCTGAAGGCAGAGCCGATGGCAGTTCTCAGACTTGAGAGCGGCAGGAAGCCCACTGCGACTTCCTCACAATTGGCCACTACGTCATGTGTGAAGCAGCCCTGGTCATCTGTCTCCAGTACAATGTCGTCATTGATGCAGCAGAACTCCGCCACTACGTAGCTTTCTTCTTCCCTCAGTTGGTCCTTCGCCACCAAGTTGCCCTGCAGCACCACCCACAACCCCTCGTTGAACCGAGTGCCTTCGCCAATCACTACCTCGTCATAGGCGTAAGTGCAGACTTTGACATGAGGGAGCAAGGCTTCCTTCTGCTCGAGAGAAAGCGGACCGAGGGAAGCACTGCGGTCGAAGGCAATGCGGACTGAGTTCTTGTATATGAAGTGACTGAGGGAAAGACTGAAGATGATCTGCAGGTGATTTTTGTCCAGAGCGAGGCAGTGGACGTCGCAAAGGGCAGTGATTGAGGCAGTGCAGGTATTGGTGTAGAGGGCGGACTGCTCTCCCAGGACTTCGCCTGCACCCAAAGTACGAATAGCCTTGTTGCCTTGACTCACTTGCACCTGGCCAGCAACCACAAAGAAAACCAGCGAGCCACGTGCTCCCTGCCTAAGTAGCTGTTGTCCCTGACGGAAGTGGAGCAGTAAACACGTGTCCAGGAACACCTGGCGCTTGCGAGCGGACAGACACTGCATCCAGCTCATCGACTCCAGTGTTGGAGTAAGTGTAGGCAGGACACTGACTTTTGCTTTGCGCTCCAGTCCTCTTAAGTCCTGCAGACCCACTGTCCACAGCCGTGATCTTGTGCTTGAGTAGGCACTGGCCATTCTCGTGCTGCCGAAACAAGGCGACAGCCCTCCAAAGCACTGCCCTGCGTTCACAGTTCTCATGTGCACTTGGTTGCTCGAGATGCGCACCTGTCCGAAATGCACGACATACAGCAAACTGCCTGGAAAGCCTTCCTCAAACACCAGTTGTCCTTCCTGAAGCTCGAAATAGGGCCAATTCAGGTACAAAACTCGCAGTTCTTCCTCGGATATACAGAGCTGAAGTGGACTTTCTAGAAGTGCACCTCGCAGCAGACTGGCGATGTCTGTGAGTGGAGGGGCAGGCACAGGCTTGGCTGTGGGCGTTTCCAGCTTGCTGTGAACTGCCTGGACTCGCAGAGGGACGAGACTGTTTGCAGAGGAAACAGGTGCAGTCTGTCTGCGTACTGAACTGCGGTCAAACATGTTAATATCATTCTGCTAATGAAAAGCGACCTAGAAGCAAGGACAGAGCCCAAAGGCGTAGTAGGTGTGGTCTTCGCAGTTGGGGCCTTTGGTCCAGGCCGCGAACTCCAGACTCCAGTGTGAGTTGGGCTTGCGCACAAGACGAATGATGGAGCTGTCTTGCTGCACACTCTCAATATCGACGTCACTAAGTCGCAATCTAGTCCCACTAGTGAGGTTGAAAAGCGGGTAGAAAGCAGCTACTTGCCTCAGGACCCGCTCATCATTCAGCAGCTGTAAAGCCCAGATGTGACAGCCACGGCTCCTCTCTAGACAGGCTTGATGACAGGGCTGTCCTCGCTTGGCTATCACCATTTCCATCCTTGAAATCAACTTATCCAGGACTGCAGTCTGTGTGTTGCTGAGAGAACCTGCAGGGAAAGGTACCTTGCAGACGCAGTAGGGAGGCGTGGCGCCCGCAGCCTTTGCGAGTTCTTCGCAGATGCCTTCGTATTGGTCCACTCTGATGACTTCGCGTAGTTGGAGCTGCATAGGGACGGAAGAGCCGTCTGCAGCAGTGAAGGTGGTATTGACAAGAGGCTGTGAACTCTGGAGAGCCGCCAACTCCTCTGCTGGAGCCAGGAAGCCTATCGTCTCAAAGCGAGTTCCTCTGCCTTCATTCACCCCGAAGCGCACCTTGAAGTTGCGACTTCCCACTTCTCCTCCCTTCACCATCTGCACAAATACCTTCAATACGGCTTCCAAACTTAGTGAATAGCAAATCTCCCCTGCGTCTTCTCGCTTCACCACAGAGTTCAGGTAGCGTAGACTGAGTTGCACGAGGTCTTTGATGGTCGTCATGTCTTTCGCGTGCACCAAGGGAATCTCCACGAAGTCGAGACAGGAGCAGTAGTGCACGGGAATGTCCACGTCCTCACAGCCTCTGGAGTCAGGCACGGACTCCAAGAACACACTCACAGCGTGGGGGGAGTCAGAGCGCTGCTTCCAGACGGCATAGAGAGAGGAGTTGGGATGCAGCTGGCCGTAGGGGAAAGTAGCCATGTGGCGGAAGGAGAGGTACCAGTCCAGGCGAGAGACGAGTCGCTGGGCGTTGTGAGTGAGAAGGGAATGAGCGTGCAGACGGGATATAAGGGCCGTAGAGGCGAAGACCAGGTGAAGCGGCAGTTGGTTTTCCAGGAAGCCTTCATGTGATTTGTCCCACTCATTACTGTGCTTGCCGTGGTCAGCTGCCAGGACGAGTACGAAGTCTTCATCGGGTCTGGAGCGCTGTTTGTCCAGCAGTTTCTTCAAGAATTGCTTCGTGTCTTCGTCAGCTGTGCGAATCACTGTGCCTGACTTTTCGTGTCCGGGCGAAAGATGCATATAGGCGAAGCGGTTCAAGCCTTTGTAATTGTCGTTGAACTGAAGCAGGTAATTGAGTGCATAGAAGTGTGCATTGTGGAGACCAATGCAGCGCTGTCGTTCCACAAAGTCCATATACCCAAAGAGCTTCCTACAGGCATGGTAGAAGTTAGAAACCATGTGGTCTGTGGCGATAGTGCGGCCTGTGCAATGAGACAAGAAGTCCCACACAGTGTCAAATCCGAAGAGAGTCACAAATCCATGTTGCTCGAAAACCTGCCACAGAGCTTCCCTTTGCAGTTCCAGGTACCGGGACTCGTCCTGCGGCCTGTGAATGCTCAGTCCCTGTAGCTGACTCTTCAAGTACTTGAGTGCGTAGCCGTATAGCCACGGCACCATGTTGGGCTGAGTGTTCTCACCATGTGCGTTGTTCACAACAAAGTCGTAGAGCTGGTACTTGTCCCTGTACTCCGCCTCGAAGGCTGAGTTGAGGAAGTCCACAGTTTGAGGGAAGTTGCGGTAGAAGTGCTGTCTTGACACAGAGTCGAAGACTAGCATGTAGACTGCCAAAGGACGAGGAGAAGACGTGAGGTTCAGTTCTTTGCGGAGAGATTCAGTGATTCGAGAGGCGCGCTTGGCTGCAGTGGCGTTGTACTTGTTTACCAGTACAGCTTCTTTCTTGCCCTTCGAACACCTCCCGAAGGCATATTCAGTGTCCCCCACATCAACAGGGGCAGAGTACTGAGTCCAGTCCTTGGCAAAGTCGAGGTCTCCGAGGCGCTCTGCGGCTCTGCCGTCCCCCACCACATAGTCCATATGCAGAGTGGTGGAACAGTTGAGAGTGAGGCGACTGCCTGGCCTTTACTTGTGCTGCAGACTCAGACTTCCTGTCTGTGGGTTGCCGCAACGAGGGTAGCGCCGGTTCGGGTTGAAGAGTTCATCTGCTTGCTCCTGCGTATATCCAAATTTGCGGGGCAGACAGTTGATGGGATTGTCATAGGGAAGCAGGGCATACTGCACAAGCACAGGGACAGTCTGAGTGATGTCCTCGCTCGCAGCTGCATTGTCCAGTGGCTCCAGCGAAGAGGCCAACGAGGGCTCTTGTAGGCTGCGCCTCCAAAGGAAAGCTTGCCAGTCCTCTTCACTGAAAGGCTTCAATTCGTAGTCCTCCATTGGCCAGTCTGTCTCTTCAGAGAGCCAGCTCAGCCATACCAAGCAGCCCAGGAACCCGCCAAAGCCCAGCACTAAATAGCCAGGTCTCCATATCCCCATTAGCAGGGGCTGGCCTCGCTATTTCAGGTGAAAGCTGACTTACTTCACACGGATAACTTTCATGGTAAATCCTTCAAATTCTATGATCTTTTAAAAACTTCTGCAGTCCTAATGAATTAAGTTACTGAGCCACTGCTAACTTCTTGGAAGCAACTGAAGGCTGAAACTGTAGTTCCCATGCCTTCTACAGTAGTGAGAGACTTCCAGACCGCATAGTTCAGCGATAATATGGGACTTTGCGGAGGGAAGGACTGGCAATTTCGCCAGCCTCTTATGGCGAAGGCAGTGCGGATCTCAAATATTTCAGACAAAGTGCGTTGTGAGAGTAATCCCAAGACAGACATTCAGAAGTACTACTCTTTCAAGCGAGTTCTAGGCCACGGTCACTTCGGAACAGTGCGTGAAGCTGCGCGCCTATCTGACCCCACTAAGAAGCTCTTTGCTATCAAGTCAATTCCCAAGGAAAAGATCAAGAAAGACTTTAAGCTGATGAGATGCGAACTCGAGTTACTGCATATCGTCGACCACCCCAACATCATCGATTTCTTCGAAACCTTCGAAGACGAGCGCTATGTTCATATCGTGATGGAGGAATGCACAGGAGGGGACCTATTCGATCATCTCATCACACATGGTCAGTACTCGGAACAAGAGGCCGCCATTCTGCTGCGTAAAATCATCTCCGCCATCAACCACTTGCACCGCCTGAATATCTGTCACCGAGACATCAAGCCTGAGAACTTCCTGTTCCAGTCGCCTGAGAAGCTGTCGGAAGTCAAGATCATCGACTTCGGCCTGGCTACGAAGTTCGGGGAGGAGCAAATGCACACAGTCGTGGGCACGCCCTACTACGTGGCTCCCGAGGTGTTGCAAGGCAACTACGGCAAGGAGTGTGACGTGTGGTCACTGGGCGTGCTGCTGTACGTCATGCTGGCAGGGTATCCGCCCTTCTACGGAGACTCACAACACGAAATCTTCAAGCGGATAATCAGAGGTATATACGACTTTGACCGGGAAGAGTGGAGCGACGTGTCAGCAGAGGCACGCGACCTGATTTCCAGCATGCTCGTAGTCAACCCTGCCAAGCGCGCCACGACGGAAAAGGTATTGCGGCATGAGTGGTTTTCCATCTTCGAAGTGCAGGCCCGGCCGCAAGTGCCTCTCCGCATTCTGGAGCGCCTCAAACGCCACCACCGCCCTCGCAAACTTCGAAGCGAAGTGCTGAAGGTAGTTGTGAAACTGCTGTCCAACGAAGAAATAAACGAACTGAGGCAAGCTTTCGAAGCCATTGACACCCAGAACACAGGCTTCATCACTGTAGAAGAGCTGCAGCAAGCTATGACCACTGCCGGACTCACAATGGCGGGAGACGAAATCGCCAGTAATTGCCACGCAGAGATAGTGAGGGAGGCTGACTACCTGCACATGGGACAGCTCAATTACACAGAGTTCGTGCTTGCTACGCTAGACCGCAAGAAGGTGGTGACTGAGGAAGTGCTGTATAACGCCTTCAAGCAGTTCGATACGGAAAACCGCGGCTATATCACTCCCGAGGACCTCGCCCTTGTCTTCCAGCACGCTGGCTACGAAGCTGACCCCACAGAGTACGCCACTATGATTCAGGAGTATGAATTGGAAGGCGAGCAGATTGACTTCGACAGTTTCAGACATATCCTCAGTAAGCACTATTCAGTGGACGAGACGTCTCCGTTCAAGCCAAGGAATGGGTCTCACTTAGTGCTTGACGAGGGTAATCTGTAGCTATGGCTGAAACGGACTTCGACTACCTTGTGAAGTTCATCATCATTGGGGACAGCGCTACAGGGAAGACTTGCCTCTTGCGGCAGTTCCTGGAGGGCAAGTTCCCGCGCACTTCTACCCACACAGTAGGAGTGGAGTTCGGCTGTAAGCAACTGGCAGTGGGTGCTTCCCGCCTCAAGGTCCAGATTTGGGACACTGCAGGACAGGAACGCTTCCGCAGTGTCACCCGCAGCTACTATCGGGGCACTGCCGCTGCTTTAGTCGTATACGACGTGACTCGGCCTGAAACCTTCGCTCACGTGAAGGAGTGGATCACAGAAGCCCGAAGCCTCGCTTCCCCCGGCACCGTGCTCTACGTCATAGGCAATAAAGCTGACCTCAAGCCAGACCGACAGGTCTCCTACGAGGCAGGACAGCGACTCTGTGAGGAACTGCACTTGCCTTTCTCTGAAACCAGTGCCTTCACTGGGCTCAACGTGCAAGAGGTCTTCACACACTTGGCAGAGACCGTGGTCAAACAGATGCAGACCGGCGCCTTGCCTGCCTCATTGGTGCGCACAGGAGAGTTGCCGCGAGTGCAGCGAGGGGCCTGCAGCTGCTAGAGAACTAGTTAGCATGTCGCAGCAGTTGCTTGCGGGCCAGTGGATGCAGGGCTGGCTCGCTGCTTAGCTTCTTCAGCAGCTCGGTGGTCAGGCGCTCCTCTGGAGTCAGGCCCATGAAGGTGAAGAGAGCACGTAGTGTGTCGGCAGTGGGGGAACTCTCTGCCTCGCGCCCTGCCAGGCGAGCCAGCGGCTGAAGTCCTTGCAGCGCTGCTCGCACCAGCCAGTCCCGAAAAGCAGGCGCCTCCAGACCCCGCGTTTGCCCCTTCGCACTGAGACGAAAGAGCTGAACCAGGTCTTGAGCCGACATCAGCGCGGGGACCAAGCGGAAGTCCTGCGACAAGCGCGCCAGTCCTGCCATCGACAGGTGGAAGGCATTGAGTGGGTCCTTCGCCCCCACCTTGGCATAGAAAGTGAAGAGCAAGGCCAGTGTAGCCTCGAACTCCCTGAGTGCGGCTACCACTTCCGGCCTTGCACAGAAGGCCTGCAGGTCTGTTTGCTGCAGGCTTTCTGCTTCTCGCTGCAGTCTTTGCTGTTCCAACATGTCGGCTACTTTCTTCTGTGCTTTCGCTCGCTCGGCGAAGTAGTTCTGGGCGGCCTCTGCTTCTTCCAGCAGGCGCGCTTCCTTCTCAGACCGCTTGAGTGCGGACAAACTGGCCTGCGTGTGTGTTACCACTTTGTCACGCTGGTGCTTGAGGAAAGCGCCTCGTTGGAAGCTGGACTGGGTCCTGGCGAGGCTTTTCCGCAGTTCTTCAGCCTGAGTTTCCGTTTCTGCCTGTTGCTTGCGAGTGCGCCAGTCCAGCAGCTGGTTCAGGCGCTCTTCGCGTTCCTTGCGCTGGCGCTCAGCCTGAGCCTGCAGCAGAACTCGCTTCGACTCTCTGCGTGGATACTACTCAGCTTTGAGAGTTTCCGCCTCCTGCTGTCCACGCTCCTGCTGCTTCTTCAGAGCTAGCTCAGCTGTGCGTTTCAGCATCGCGTCCCGCCGAACTCTGTGCAGCTGCTCTGCTTTCTCTCGCTCCTGCCTGGCTTGTGTCTCCTGCTCGGCTTTCTGCGACTCCAGGGGAGTGGGCTTGTCCCTGGGCTTCACCAGCGACTTCAACTCTACAGAGTGAAATAGGTCGTCTAGCAATACCGCGCACTCTTGTAGGTCAGGATCATCACTGCGGAGGGCTTCAAACCGCAAGCCTGCAGGCAAGCGGCCGAGCCGAGGGTTCATCACCTGCTCTTCCGTCGCTATATTGATAGGCTGAATACGAATAAGAGGCTCCAACACGTGAAACTGAAGACTACTGCAGGCCACAGAGTCCATCACTTCGAGACACTCACACCATGCCTGAGACAGACCCAGTCCTTCAGGTACTCGATACTCCACCAACACGTCATTTCCCGCCTTTGCTCGATAGCCAGAGGGCAGCGGTCGATTTGGATCTTGTGCGAGTTGGAGGTTTAGCCGCACTAGCACTTCTTTGTCTCCGTGGCCTATGAAAGGCTCATCATACATTAAGGTGTCGGCCCCAGTCTGAGCCACTGCACTGCGGAAGTCGTTGAAGAGGGTCTGCAACTGCAGGACTGGAGGGAGGTGTCCCAAGCGTCTGCCAGGACGGTCTCCGCAGAACACTGCCACTCGCACCAGCATTTCCTTGAACCCTGCGAAGTCCACTGAACCCGGCTCCTTCGTGTTGTGCTGCTTAAGAAAGGCCTTCAGTAGCACTCCAAAGTCCTCCTTGCAAAGCAGTTGCTGGGAAATGCCCAGTCCCCGCAACATCGCCAGCAGCTCTCCCTCGCTCATTGCCTCCAACTTGCCCGCCAAATGCTCAAAAGTCGCTCCTCGAATTCCCTTGTGGTACCCCACTCCTGCGTGTGTCTTGAAGAGATGTCGGAGCAGTCGACTGTACTTGGCGAGCAGTGTGTCCACATGACTTCGGTCCTCTGGACTCAGCTCCACTGTGAGGTCTGGGGGCTGTACAGGAGCTGTGTCGAGTATGAGTGCCTGGCCAGTCTTGGCTGCTTCAGCCTTCTGGTCCCAGAGTAGCTTCAGTTTGTCCACGGATTTGAGGTTCTTTTCTGAAAGAGCCTGAGGCTTGGACTGGGGCTTGGAGGCAGGCAGAGCGAGAGTGCGGACAGGGGAATGGGGAGGCGGCTTC
>Ga0247837_1000207_pt1 | contig 119109 bp, 103 predicted proteins | sample LaCtaG_2_FD_187115 | JGI IMG/M metagenome (GOLD analysis project Ga0247837, IMG submission 187115) | Freshwater microbial communities from meromictic Lake La Cruz, Castile-La Mancha, Spain - LaCruzMarch2015_14.5m | ecosystem: Environmental > Aquatic > Freshwater > Lake | place: Spain... | reverse complement strand
CCAACCCCTCCGAATCGGAAAGAGATCAGCCTAACCAGTGGCCGGGTTTTACTCCGCCACGCGACAGCACTACGCCGCCGCTCCACTGGCCTTGTTTTGCACCGGCGCGCACACTCGATCCTGATCACAGTCCTGGTGTTCAAATATTTCGGGCTGTCGATCAACACGATGACGCTCGGCGGGCTTGCCATCGCGATAGGCGAGTTGGTTGATGATGCCGTCGTCGATGTCGAGAACATTCTCCGCAGACTCAAGGAAAACCGGGAGATGCCGAACCCGAAACCTGCGCTTGAGGTCATCTCGGCGGCGAGCCAGGAAGTCCGCTCCGGCATCGTCTATGCGACCGCGATCATTATCCTCGTCTTCATCCCGCTGTTTGCACTCTCGGGCATCGAGGGCCGGCTGTTTGCACCCCTTGGCATCGCCTACATCGTCTCGATCTTGGCCTCGCTGCTGACATCGATCACGGTCACGCCCGTGCTCGCCTACTACTTCCTCCGCAACCAGAAGCTTCACGACAAAAAAGACAGCTTTATCGTCCGCAGGCTCAAATTGGGCTATGAGTGGCTGCTGAATTGGGCTTTCCACCGTGCAACTACAATTTTTTCGACCGTGGCAATTGGTGTAGTGCTCGCAGTCATCGGCGCCATTAATCTGCCGCGCGCATTTCTGCCGCCTTTCAATGAGGGAACGATCCTCATTAACGTCCAGTACAATCCCGGCATATCGCTCGCCGAATCGAGCCGCTTGGGGCGCATCGCGGAAAACCTTGTGCTGCAGGTGCCCGAAGCGCGCAGCGTCGGCCGGCGTACGGGCCGCGCCGAACTCGACGAGCACGCCGAGGGTGTCCACAACTCGGAGATCGACGTCGGTCTCAAACGCTCCGAACGGTCACGCGAAGAGGTCTTTGCCGACATCCGCAATCGCTTGGCCGTACTGCCGGCATCGGTCGCCATCGGCCAGCCAATCGCACACCGCCTCGACCATATGCTCTCGGGCGTCAGGGCACAGATTGCTCTCAAGATCTTCGGCGAGGACGTTGACACGCTGCGGACACTCGCCAGCCTGATGCAGACCCGCCTGCAATCGGTCCCTGGGCTCGTCGACTTGCAAATCGAAAAGCAGGTGCTCATTCCGCAACTGCGCATCACGCCCGACTACGAACGGGCCGCGCTTTACGGGATCACGCCGGCTGCCCTGACCGAGGCGCTTGAGGGCCTGTCGAATGGCCGAGTCGTGTCGCAGATTGTCGACGGCAGCCGGCGTTTTGACGTTGTGATGCGACTATCGGACAATGATCGCTCGACGACCGGGTTCGACGCTCTGTTGGTTTCAACTCCCCAGGGTTTCGTGCCGTTGCGTCTACTGGCCAAAGTCGAAGAGGCGGACGGTCCAAACCAGATCCAGCGCGAAAATGGGCAGCGACGGATCGTGGTTTCGGCCAATGGCGATGGAAAGCGCGACATGGCGGCCATCATCGCCGATATCCGCCGCGTCGTTTCGCAAACGAACCTCCCGCGTGGCTACATCGTTCAACTTGAAGGGACGTTCAAAGCTCAAGAAGACGCCACATTGGTGATTGGCTTGTTATCGCTGGTCTCGCTCGCCCTGATCTTCCTAGTGCTCTATCAGCGCTACCAATCTGCGGTATTGGCCGGGATCATCCTTGCCAACATTCCACTGGCCTTGATCGGCAGCGTTTTGGCGTTGTGGCTGGCGGGCCAACAGTTCTCGGTCGCCTCGATGATCGGGTTCATAACGCTCGCCGGGATTACGGCGCGCAACGGCATCCTGAAGGTCAGCCACTACATCAATTTGGTTCTGTTCGAGGGCGAGAAATTCGGCCGCGATCTCGTCGTACGAGGTAGTCTCGAACGGTTGGCGCCAGTGCTCATGACCGCGCTGGCCGCCGGACTTGCATTGATACCGCTGTTGTTCGGTGCGGGAGAGCCGGGCCGGGAGATCCTGCACCCGGTGGCCGTCACCATCTTCGGCGGCCTGATCAGCGCAACCCTGATCGATGCCTTCGTCACACCTTTGATGTTCCTCCGTTTTGGCCAAAAGCCGCTGCAGAGGATCGTCGAAGCCCGCCGCGCGGCCCAGATTGTGCGCGGCCCCAGCAATGCCCCGACCGGGATGGCCGAGGCGTTCTAAGCACTATCTCGAACCAGAGGATACGTCGCATGATAACAAAACTTGTCGCACTTGTGGTGTCACTTGGGCTGCTGCTCGCAGGCCCGGCATCGGCTCAGCAAAAGGCCGGGCCAAACGGCGGCTTGGTCGCTGGTAAAGACGGGCATGAAACCGAGCTTATCGTTAGCCCTGCTGAGTTGACGGTCTACATTCTTGACGACGGTAAGGTCCATTCCACCAAGGGCACGAAAGTTAAAGCCGTCGTCCAGCAAGATGGAAAGGTGACGCCCGTCGAGTTGAAGGATGCCGATGGCAAGAAGCTCGTCGGCAAGCTTGTAGCACCCCTGGCCAAGGGCGCCATCGTCGTGCTGACCGGTAAGGACGATCACGGCCACTCGATCTCGTCCCGCTACGTCATCAACTGAGGCTGCGCGCAACTTGGCGATGCGATTGCCAGCACCGCGTCGCCATTCTGGGACCTACCACGGACGCACTGATCGTTTGTTGACTGCGGCGAGGCCAAAGACATTGGAGTCAACTGGCTTCTCGCGCTACGAGCGGCAACATATTGGCCCTAACCACTTTTGCTCTTGTCGGCTGCTGCTGAAGGCACGACGGACCTAGCCGACAGACCTCAGACGGACCGCATGCGACGGATCAGAAGACGATCGACTGAGCCATGCGCCGACTCAGCGTTGGCGATAGAGTGGAAGTGGACGTTCTGGTCCGGCCAACCGTTTGCGACCGTCAGCCACGCCTTCCTCCCTATGCGGTCGTGTAATCCGCTCAAAGCACTGACGGCGGAATAGGCAAGGACGTATGTTGGTTTGGCAGCATGACGACCATTGTGGGCAGCCTCGCCGACGCTCCATCATCAATCGCGCTCTGTTCTGTTCAATGGTGCACTTTCCCCTCACGGCCCACCTGGGATTTCAACTCGAGCTTGCCTGCAACACTGATCACCATAGTTGAGTGAGGCGAGCGCAAGTGAACCGCGCCAGAATCGTCGTCTTTGGCACGCGGTAAGCACATGCCGTCAGATGATCCGTGGCTTGGTTCGTCAGAAAGCGACGGATCGGGGGCAGGTATCATTGTTGCCCGAAAGCCTCGATGACTGGGTCGATAAGAGCAATCCTGTTCGCGTGATCGATGTGTTCGTGGAGGCGCTTGATCTGGAAGGGCTCGGCTTCGGACAGGTCGAGCCGGCGGGATCGGTCGGGGTACGAACCGGCCTGATGGCTGACAGTTTAGACCCGGCTGATACCTGCCAAGTTTAAGGCGCATCTGAAAGACAAGTTCGAGCAGCGGGATTGTCGCGCTTAGGTTGCGCGACGGGCGTGTCGCGTCTGACGCAACACTCGTTTAGAAGCGCTTGCGAGTCATGCGCCAGATTTCTCAAACCGCCCCAATTCTTATCGAAGGCTCCACCGTTATTTCTTATCGAAGTCTCGGTCGTTATTCCGATACCTGCAAACGATATACTAGCTAAATCATTCTCAAAGCGGGCCGAGCTGCTACTGCGCTGCGTGCGACATGCGGAGCCTACAATGCAGCGAGTAGCAACGCCTCAAGCCGACGATGATGACGAGCTTCGTCTTAAGCTTATTGTGTCTCTGGCCCACGGTGGCACGTTCGAGACACACGCGGCCGCCGGCTTCCGGTTGATGGAAATCATCCGTGCATCTGGCCTCCCAATTAAAGCGGAGTGTGGCGGCGCTGGCGTTTGCTCGACGTGCCATGTGCGCGTCCAGCAGCGGTGGCGCGACCTTCTTCTACCGCCAAGCGAGGAAGAACTGGCAAGGCTCGACGAAATACCGACCGCCGACGATTCGTCGCGCCTAGCCTGCCAGCTCATGATGACAAACGAGCTCGACGGCATCGAAGTCGAGCTTCAGCCCGACAGCCTCGTTCTGCGAGCAAATCAGGTGGCGGTGTGACCCCATAGCTGGCTTCATGGCTGGCTTTCTAATTAGCGGTTGGACGTGTTCCGACAGAAAAAATCAGTCCGGTCGATGCCGGGCGTGTCTCAGCAAGGACCCGAGGAGAGAACCTTTATTCATGACGAGTGTCGTCACCGCCAACGACCTGCGCTCGGGCGCAGCCGTTTACCTATCGCAAGGCGGCGTCTGGGTTGCCGATCTCGATCGCGCATCCGTTGCCACCTCGGCTGCCGATCGCCAGCAACTCGAAGCACTGGCACTTGCCGCTGTCGAGCGTAACGAAGTGACAGCCGTTTACGCCTTCGACGTTGCGATCGTCGACGGCAAGCCAACCCCGACATCTGTGCGCGAGCGCATCCGCTCTGCACATGCGCCGACCTTTTGAGGCACCTGATGTATCGTTACGATGAATTTGATCATGGCTTCGTTGCCGAACGCAGCCGCCAGTTTCGCGATCAGGTCGAGCGCCGCTTGGCTGGCGCCCTGACGGAAGAGCAGTTCAAACCGCTGCGCCTCCAAAACGGCCTATATCTGCAGCTTCACGCCTACATGCTCCGGGTAGCAATCCCCTACGGTGTTCTATCGGCGCGGCAGCTTCGTAAGCTCGCCTTTATCGCGCGCAAATGGGATCGCAATTTCGGGCACTTCACGACGCGACAGAACATCCAGTTCAACTGGATAAAGCTAGAGGATGCTCCAGACATCCTCAATGCGCTCGCCGAGGTCGAGATGCATGCGATCCAGACCAGCGGAAATTGCATCCGCAATGTCACTGCTGACCCCTACGCCGGCGTTGCAATAGACGAAATCGAAGACCCGCGCATCTGGGCCGAAGTCCTGCGCCAGTGGTCGACGATCCATCCCGAGTTCACGTTCTTGCCTCGGAAATTCAAGTTTGCAGTCACCGGCGCAGCCGAGGACCGGGCAGCAATTTTGTTTCATGACGTTGGCCTCAAGATTGTGAAGGGCGTCAACGGAGCGACGGGTTTCCGCGTTTACGCCGGAGGTGGCCAAGGTCGTACGCCATACGTGGCTCAGGAACTCGCTCCATTTGTTCCGACAGCGCGAATCTTATCGTATCTCGAAGCGCTGATGCGGGTGTACAACTTGCACGGGCGTCGCGATAACATTTATAAAGCGCGCATCAAGATACTTGTGAATGCGCTCGGCATCGACGAGTTCCGCACACAAGTCGAGGCCGAATGGGAGCGCCTGGACAAAAGCGCAATTGACCTACCGGCCGCAGAATTCGAGCGGATCGCTGCTTACTTTCAGCCAAAGCATCTGCCGCCGCATCCCCACAAAGACCCGCACATCGAGCAGCGGCGCTCGATTGATCTGTCTTTCGCACGCTGGCTTCGGACAAACGTGCTGCCGCATCGCGCGCCGGGCTATGCAATCGTCAACATCTCGTTCAAGGAGCCGGGTAAAGTACCCGGTGACGCAACGGCCGAGCAAATGGAGCAGGTTGCAACGCTCGCTGAACGATATGGCCACGACGAGATCCGCGTCACCTACCAGCAAAACCTAGTGCTGCCGACGATCGCCATCGCCGATCTTAGTCGAGTTTATGATGGGCTCGTTCAAGCAGGCTTGCACACCGCGAACACCGAGCTGATCACCGATATCATTGCGTGCCCTGGCCTTGATTACTGCAATCTGGCCAACGCCCGCTCGATCGGCATTGCACAAGAGATCGCCAAGCGGTTCGCTGAGCCGGAGGCGGCAGAGGCGATCGGGCCGCTCCGGCTGAACATCTCCGGCTGCATCAACGCCTGCGGGCATCATCATGCCGGAAATATCGGGATCCTTGGCGTCGATAAGAAAGGCACCGAGCACTACCAGATTACACTTGGAGGGAGCCCGAAGGACGACGCCGCGATCGGCGACATCGTCGGCCCGAGCTTCCCGGCGCAAGACGTTCCCGGGGCGGTCGAGGTGATCATCGCAACCTACCTCAAGCTCAGGCGCGACCCGTCGGAGACATTCGTGGCCCTGTACCGGCGCCTTGGAAAAACGCCTTTCCGCGAGGCCCTCTATGGCTTGGATCGGGCGACGGCTGCGGACCTTTCGGAGGACGCAAATGTCTGAGCCGAAGCCGCTTTTGAAGGCTGTGAAGCCGCTGCAAGTCCCAACGCGTCTCTGGCGTGGTTACGCCTTCGCGACCGATCTGTGGCGGCCGACTGCAAATGAAGAAGCTATCCCCAGCGCGGGATATGCTCTGATTTCGCTTGCACGGTGGCGCATTGAGCAGGCCGATGTGTTGGCGCTCGGCACACCGATCGGCATTTTTGTTGGCAGCGGCGAAACCATCGAACCCGTGACCGACCAGATTGAACAGCTTTCCGTCATCGCATTGGAGTTTGCAAAGTTCTCGGACGGGCGTGCGTATTCCGTGGCTCGCCGGCTTAGAGAGGCGGGTTACACGGGTGAAATCCGGGCAACTGGCGACGTTTTGATCGACCAGATTCCCCTTATGCTTCGCTCTGGATTCGATGCATTCGAGGTTGCTCATGCCGCAACCGTGAACGCCCTGGAGCAGGGGCGAATCCCAGCTGTTTCGCGTGTCTACCAGACGGGGGCAGACACTGGCCCCGCCGGCGATGGCTTCAGACACCGGCGGGGCACCCGCTCGACGTCGGCGGCGGGGAAGACCGAGCCATGAGCGCGTCATCGCCGTTCTCTGACGCATCGGCAATTGGCGGTCTGGATAGCCGCTTAGCAATACTGCCTGGGCCGGTTGAAAGGTTGACTGAGCTTGCCGCGTCGGTCACGGGCCGTAAAGCGTTTTCGACCAGCCTCGGAATTGAAGACCAAGTGCTGCTCGATGCTGTTGTTCAGGCAGGCGTGGAAGTCGATATCTTCATGCTCGATACCGGGCGCCATTTTCCAGAAACATTGGACGTGCTCGAAGCGAGCGAGCGCCACTATGGGGTTCGTATCCATATCGTCGTTCCCGACGCCGCCGATACAGAAGCTCTGGTGCGGCGTGACGGCATCAGCGGCTTTCGCAGCTCGATCGATGCCCGAAAGGCGTGCTGTGCTGTCCGTAAGGTGGAGCCGTTAAGACGGGCACTGAGCGGTGCCAACCTCTGGTTGACCGGTCTTCGACGCGGGCAGTCGGCGGGTCGTGATCTGACCCCATTCGCCGCGTTCGACAGCGATGTTGGCGTCTTGAAATGCAACCCGTTGGCCGACTGGTCGCTCGATCAGGTGGAGGCCTACATCCGCAAGAATGGCGTGCCTGTGAACGCTCTGCATGCACAAGGCTTTCCATCGGTAGGTTGCCAGCCGTGCACGCGTGCGGTCCGATCTGGAGAGCATATTCGCGCAGGCCGGTGGTGGTGGGAGCATGAGGACGGTAAGGAGTGCGGCTTGCACAACCGCCCCGATACAACGGCGGTTCAAGCATGACCCTATCGAACGATAACCTCGATATGCTCGAGTCCGAGAGCATACATATCTTTCGCGAGGCGGCCTCACAGATCCGTCGACCGGTGCTGATGTACTCGATTGGCAAAGATTCGACGGTTCTTTTGCATTTGGCGCGTAAGGCATTCCATCCAGCGCGGCTCCCATTTCCATTACTGCATATCGACACCGGTTGGAAGTTCCGGGAGATGATCGACTTCCGAGATGCCGTGGTGAAGCAACATGCGCTCGATCTTATTGTGCATTCAAATACGGAGGGGGCGGCGGCCGGCATATCGCCCGCAACTCACGCGCCGTCGCTGTATACCGATGTCATGAAGACGCAGGCATTGAAGCAGGCGCTCGACCGCCACGGCTTCGATGCAGCATTCGGCGGCGCGCGCCGGGACGAAGAAGCGAGCCGCGCAAAAGAACGCGTGTTCTCGGTGCGGTCGGCCGGTCATCGCTGGGACCCGCGCCGTCAACGATCAGAGATGTTCGGATTGCTCAACGGCCGGCTCGGCACAGGCGAGACAATGCGTGTATTTCCGTTGTCGAATTGGACCGAAGCGGACGTCTGGCGTTACATCGTACGCGAGAGGCTAGACGTCGTCCCGCTCTATCTGGCCGCCAAGCGGCTGACGATCGAGCGAGACGGACAGATCCTCGTACTCGACGACGATCGCCTGCCGCTGCGGCCGGGCGAGAAACCTCAATTGAGATCTGTTCGCTTTCGGACCTTGGGTTGCTGGCCATTGACAGCGGCAGTTGCCTCTCAAGCAACAACACTTGAGCAGGCTGTCGCTGAAACGTTGAGCGCACGCAGTTCGGAACGCCAGGGGCGGTTGATCGACAAAGATCAATCAAGTGCGATGGAACGAAAAAAACAAGAAGGCTATTTTTAACAATGCTGAAGAATGCGGCAAACGTTTCGGACGTGCGCTCACATGTTGTGGCAAAAGCTGCGCGACCGGCCGCCATTGATTGCGCTGGCATGCTGCGGGTTCTAACGTGTGGCTCAGTGGATGATGGCAAGTCGACACTGATCGGCCGCCTTCTTTGGGATGCTGGCGACCTGCCGGAGGACACACGAGAGACAATCAATCGATCTGTCGATGCCGACGGCATTCCAGATGTCAGCCTGCTTCTCGATGGCCTCGAGGCTGAGCGATCGCAAGGCATCACGATCGACATCGCTTGGCGCTACGTTTATCTGGATGCGCGCCGATTCGTCTTTATCGATTGCCCGGGACACGAACAGTACACGCGAAACATGGCGACGGGAGCGTCACAAGCCGACGTCGCGATCATGCTCGTGGACGCCCGTCAGGGCATCAAGCCTCAGACCAAGCGCCATGCTGCCATCCTGCAACTGGTCGGCATTCGAAACGTTATTCTGGTCGTCAATAAAATGGACCTTGTCGGATGGTCTGAGGCGGTGTTCGGCAGTATAGCAGCCCAATTCGACGTGCTTGCGGTGAACAATGGATTTAACCATGCGGTCGCGATCCCGATTGCTGCCCGTCATGGTGACAACGTCGCGCGCCTATCTGAGCAAATGCCCTGGTTCTCTGGCCCCACTTTGCTGACGGCGTTGAAAGAGCCGAGAGCCGCTGTTGGAGCTAGCGAGGCACCGTTTCGCTTTCCGGTGCAAACCGTTCTTCGTGATGGCAAAGATTTCCGAGGACTTGCGGGGACCGTTGCCTCCGGCGAGATTAAGCTCGGTGACGAAATCATCGAGGCGCTGAGCGGCAGGCGGGCGATCGTCAAACGAATTTCTACGTTCGATGGTGATCGTCTCAAAGCAAACGCAGGTGCTGCGGTCGCGATCGAACTGACGACGGATCTCGATATCGCACGCGGCGGTATGCTGTCCTCGGTCCAGCGACCGGCCACCGTCGGTCGTGATATCGAAGCCCGAGTTGTGTGGCTGGCCGATGATGCTCCCGGCAAAATCGGCCTCCTGCTGCGGACCGGCACCGATCTGGTTCCGGTCGCGAGTTTGGCGGTCACGTCGATACTCGACCTCACGACCAAGCAGCCCCTCAAGGCGCATACCTGCGGTCCCAACGATATTGCCAATACGCGTATCGAACTCGGACGTGGCGTTGCGCTTGACCGGTTCGAGGAGAACAAAGAGACCGGTCATCTTATACTCGTTGACGCCCTAAGTGGTGCAACGGTTGCCGGCGGCGTCGTAACGTCGATCAATAACTCTTCGCAGGCCAACACGTCGTCGCGTTTTCGGCTATCCCGTGCATTGCTCGCCGCCACTGTTTGCGCCGATCTGCCCCGCAGCCCACGGCCAGATGCGGAATTCAAGCGACGCGCAGCTGAAGTCGCTTTTCTGCTGAGTGCGGCGGGAGTGAAAGTCGATCTCGAATCGTTCGACGACGACAACTATCAGAGTGAAGGTTCGGGTATTTGAGGACGAAGCTATTCGGTCCGTTAGGATAACCGAAACTTTCGATGGCTGCGTCAACATTCGACTGAATATCGATATTACTAAGAAATAGTGTGCAGCCCCAATTCTTTGTATAAGTTGGTCATGCTGGCGCGGTGGATGCTTCCACGTGCAGCCAGCCGCGGTGATTTTAGCGCCACTTGCGCCGCGCAACAAACGCTAAGTCTTGCAGCCAGTGAGCTGCAGTCCTGAACCGATGGAGACGCGTCATGCAGGTATCGACGGGCACCGTGCTATTTTATTGGCCAAAGCCGAATGGGTGTGAGTTTACGCTCGATCCGGGCATGTATTGCTGCTGTTGACCACGCCCTGACGGGCCATTCGCACCCCGACATCAGCATACAATCCAGAAGAAGGCGCGCGACAGCAATGTCGGCGAAGCGACCAAACATGTCATCACTGCAACCAATTGAATTCGACGGCAATCTCGTTGGAATTCTCGCTCATGATTGCCGAACGCATACATTTTATTTCCACTCGGATGTGGCTCCTTACGATCTGCTCGACGGCTCGCGGTTCAAGCGTGTGTCGAAGCGCGCGAGGCGGTTACACGGATGAGTAGGGCTGCGCGTCAGGTTGGCTCAAAGTCATCACCAGCGCTTGGAGGCGATTGATCACCGACTGTTAGGTCTCCATCCCGAACACGTCTCTAATGAAAGAAGCTCGCTCAGAACGCTCAGGGACAACATACCATGGTTCATTCGATTACTCGCCTCGATATTGCGCCAGGGCAAATCGTACGCGTCACCGCTCCGCTTTTGCGTGCCTTTCCAGAGGCAGCCGACTGACGAAAAATGTGCCGAAGCCTCGCAGCCACTGCTGGCGCACGAGCCGCTCGACGATTTTCCCATGCGGCCATAGCAGTCCAAATTCGCAGTGCGCTATGCGCCTTAAAACTGCTCTCCGCTCCAAGAGTTGCACATTCCACGCCCGCCAGACCGCTCCATTCGGTCGTCGAGGAAGGATGAAAACTTCGTATGGTCAGTGATGACCCTGGTCCGAAAAAACCGTCCGGACGCCGGAATCCTTGGGCAGATTATCAGTCTACAAATGTGCACTTTTTGTGCATCAAGACACATAAGTCATTGTAAATCCAGAGGCCTCGCACCCTTCCATCATAGGTGCAACTGAGAAGATACGAGATTGATTTTGCACGGATTTTCCTGCGGCGACTACTTTCGGGATCCCGAGAGGATGCCCGGCTGCGATCGTGCCTTAAGTTGAGCCATCCAGTCGAACTCTGCCTTCGTCCCTGCTTGGCGGATTCTAACCGGCGCCGTCACCGGCGGCATGGCTACGAACGCTATCACAACCCGATCGGAGATCGAAGCTGGACGGTCGCAACCGTGGCGGATACACGTCGCGGCGACGATGACAGATCGGTGACCGGTCGCAACGATACGGGCGGGCGCCGCATCTCTCGTGCCGGGTGACCGCCGTCCGACTGCCGATCCCATTCTGACAGATTGAACTGGCCCGCCGATCGGGCCCGCACCACGTAAAGCCGCATGAAGCCCGCATCAAACGAAGCCCGTACCACGAAGGACGTCACGACATGGCCGCCACGGCTCAGCCGACATCTGCCGACCACACGACCAGCGCTGCCAACTACCGCGACATGGCAAACGCGATCCGCGCGCTGGCGATGGACGCCGTCGAGGCGGCGAAATCCGGCCACCCCGGGATGCCGATGGGGATGGCCGATGTGGCGACCGTGCTGTTTGCCGAAGCGCTGAAGTTCGATCCTGCCGCACCGAACTGGCCCGACCGCGACCGGTTCGTTCTGTCGGCTGGCCATGGCTCGATGCTGCTCTACGCGGTCCTGCACTTGACCGGGTACCCCGGCATGGGAATCGACCAGTTGAAGGCGTTCCGCCAGCTCGGCTCGGCCACCGCCGGCCACCCGGAATACGGCCATGCAGCTGGCATCGAGACCACCACCGGCCCGCTTGGCCAGGGCCTCGCCAACGCCGTGGGCATGGCCATCGCCGAACGGATGCTTGCCGCCCGCGCTGGCGACGACCTCGTCGACCACCACACGTTCGTGATCGCTGGCGATGGCTGTCTGATGGAGGGCATCAGCCAAGAGGCGATCTCGCTGGCTGGCCACCTGAAACTGGGCAAGCTGATCGTGCTGTTCGACGACAACGGCATCACCATCGACGGCAAAACCGAGCTGTCGACATCGGAAGACCAACTCGCACGGTTCAAGGCCTCGGGCTGGAACACGCTCGCGGTCGACGGCCATGATACCGCGGCCATCTCGGCCGCCCTGGCGACCGCCAAGGCCGATACATCGAGGCCGTGGCTGATCGCCTGCAAGACCGTGATCGGGTATGGCGCACCAACCAAGGCTGGCACCAGCGGCATCCATGGCAGTGCGCTTGGTGCGGCCGAAATCGAAGGTGCCCGCGCCAAGCTAGGCTGGACGTATGCGCCATTCGACATTCCTTCAGACATCAAGCGCGCCTGGGAAGCGACGGCAGATCGCGGCAAGGCCGCCCATGCTGACTGGGAAGCGCGGTTCACAAAAGCCGGACCGGCGGCCAGATCCGCGCTCGGCGACATCGATCCAGCCGCCATCACAACCGCAATTGCGGCTGCCAAAACGCAGTTTGTGGCCGACCCGGCCAAGCGGGCAACGCGCGCGTGGAGCCAGCTCACGCTCGAACACCTGATCCCGGCGATCCCGCACCTGATCGGTGGCTCGGCCGACCTGACCGGCTCGAACGGCACCAAAACCAAGCACCACACGTCGATCTCTGCCGCAGACTTCGCCGCCAACTATATGAACTACGGCATCCGTGAGCACGGCATGGCAGCCGCCATGAACGGCATGGCGCTTCACGGCGGCATCCTCCCCTATGGCGCAACGTTCCTGGTGTTTTCCGATTACTGCCGCCCGGCTATCCGCCTGTCGGCGCTGATGGGGGTCGGCGTGATCTACGTCATGACCCACGATAGCATCGGCGTCGGCGAGGACGGACCGACCCACCAGCCGGTCGAACATCTGGCCAGCCTGCGCGCCATTCCCAATCTCCTTGTCCTGCGCCCGGCTGATGCGATCGAGACGGCCGAAGCCTGGGAAATCGCGCTCAGCAATCGCGATCGCCCGTCCGTGCTCGCGCTGACCCGCGATGCGGTCGCGACACTGCGGACCGCCGCCAACGCGAGCGAAAATCTGTCGGCGAAGGGTGCATACGTCGCGCGCGAAGCCCCAGGCGGGCTCGACGACCGCGACATCACGCTGATCGCGACCGGCTCGGAGATCGCGATTGCACTCGAAGCGGCCGACGCGCTCGCAGCCGAAGACATCGTCGCCGCCGTCGTGTCGATGCCAAGTTTCGAACTGTTCCGCGAACAGGGCGAAGACTACCAGGATGCCGTGATCGGCGACGCCCCCGTGATCGCCATCGAAGCCGGCGTACCGACCGGTTGGCACGAGTGGCTGTTGCCTGACGACCGCTTCCTCGGCATGGCTGGTTTCGGCGCGTCCGGCCCAGCCAAGCAGCTGTATGCCCACTTCGGGATCACCACCGAAGCGGTCGTTGCAGCGGCGAAGGAAATGGTCGGGTGAACGTAACCAGTTGAGCCCGCATCGGCTCACGCTACGTTGGTCGGCCTCAGCGCCCGCCTTCAAGATAGGCGGAGCGGACTTCGGGGTTGGACAAGAGTTCCCGGCCGGGGCCGGACAATGTGATGCGGCCGTTGACCAGAACGAACGCGCGGTTAGCGAGCTTGAGCGCGTGGTACGCGTTCTGCTCGACGAGGAACACGGTCAGGCCGTCCGTCCGGTTGACGTCTTTGATGACTTCGAAAATCTGCTGAACGATGAGCGGCGCAAGTCCGAGCGACGGCTCGTCGAGCATCAACAGGCGCGGGCGGCTCATGAGCGCGCGGCCGATCGCCAGCATCTGCTGCTCGCCGCCCGACAGCGTTCCAGCGCGCTGGTCGATCCGTTCCTTGAGGCGGGGAAACATCCGCGTCACGCGGTCGAGGTCGGCATCGAAATGGACCGGATCGGCGACCGACGCGCCGATCTGCAGATTTTCAAACACCGTCATGCGAGCAAATACCCGGCGACCCTCGGGCGATTGCGCGATGCGCATCCGCGCAATCTCGTGCGTAGGTTTATGTGTGATATCCAGGCCATCGAACCAAATGGTCCCGGCATGCGCTCGCGGCGTGCCGAAGATGGTCATCATGAGCGTGGATTTACCAGCGCCGTTCGAGCCGATCATCGTGACGATTTCGCCATTGCCGACGTCGAGATCGACGCCCTTGAGCGCGACGATGCTGCCGTAACGCGTTTCCAGACCGCGAATTTCGAGAAGCGGCCGTGTCGCGATCATGCCCGCCCACTCGAGACGTTCACAGATCCGGTGGCAGGCGCGTCGTCCAGTTCGTCATGTTCGACGCCGAGGTAGGCCTTGATCACGTTGGGGTCGTTGCGGACGAACGTCGGCGGCCCGTCGGAAATGCGCCGGCCGTAGTCGAGAACGACGACGTGGTCGGAAATGTCCATCACCACCGACATGTCGTGCTCGATCAGCAAGATGGCTGTGCCCAGCTCGTCGCGGATGGTGCGCAGCAGGTCGCTGAGTTCGGCGCTCTCGCGCGGGTTGAGGCCAGCGGCCGGTTCGTCGAGGCACAACAGAACGGGCTCGGTCAACATGGCGCGCGCGATCTCGAGGCGCCGCTGGTCGCCATACGGCAGGTCGCCGGCAGGGTCGTCGGCACGGTGGGTGAGGCCGATGCGGTCGAGCCACGCGACCGCGCGCTCGACACCCTCGCGCTCGCTCTTGAGATAGGCCGCGCCGCCAAAGACCCCGCCGAGGACGCCAGCGATCGCGAACGGTCCAGCTTCGCGCGACAAGCGCCGGTGTTGGGCGACCATCAGATTTTCAAGAACGGTCATGCCGGTGAACAACCGGATATTCTGGAACGTGCGGGCTACGCCAGCGCGCGAGGTGATTTGATAATCTTCAAGATGGTGCAACTCGTAGACATCGCTACCGCTGCGGCCGCCGTTGAGACGGATGGCGCCGCCCGACGGGCGATAAAAACCCGTGATACAGTTGAACACGGTCGTCTTTCCAGCCCCGTTCGGCCCGATTAGCGCGGTGATTTCATCGCGCCGTGCGCTGAACGATAGACCATCGACCGCCGTGAGGCCGCCGAACCGCATCACGAGATGGTCGACATCGAGCAATGCTGCCGACGAACGGATCATCGGCTCAGGCGGAAGCAGCGCCAATGGAGGGTCCATATCCTCCAGCATGTGTGGGTCCATCATCCGGCACCTTCCTTGACGAGCGTGGCCGAGACTGCCTTCCGCCGTTTGAGCGCAATCGACGGGTCGCGCGAGGTGACAAGGCCGCGCGGCCGCCAGATCATCAGTACAACGAGCGCGAGGCCAAGAAGCAGCATGCGGTATTGCGTCGGGTCGAAATCCCGGCCGAAAATGAGCTTCAGCCAGTCGAGCTCACGCAACAACTCGGTTCCACCGATCATAACCATGGCCGCGATGGCGCAGCCGGTCAGCGAGCCCATACCGCCGAGCACGACGATGGCAAGCACCGTGGCACTTTCCATGAACTCGAATGACTTGGGATTGATGAAGCCCTGCCGGGTCGCAAAGAACGCGCCCGCCATGCCGGCAAAGGCGGCCCCGATTGCGAATGCGGACAGCTTGATCGTGACGGTGTTGAGGCCAAGCGCCCGGCAAGCGATTTCATCCTCGCGCAGGGCTTCCCAGGCGCGCCCGATCGGCATTCGGCGCAGGCGGATCGTCACCCATGCCGTGAATAACGCCAGGGCCAGGATCACGTAATAAAGGAAGATTGCGCGAAGGACCGTCGGTGACAGGTCCAGCCCGAAGAACTCCGCAAATGTGGTTTCGCCGGTCCGCGATGCGAACGGGAGCCCGAAAAACGTGATCCGCGGGGCGTTGAGGCCGGCATAGCCATTGGTCAGGCTGTTCCAGTTGACCAGCACAAGACGGATCATTTCGCCGAACGCCAGCGTCACGATGGCAAGATAGTCGCCGCGCAACCGGAGCACGGGAAACGCCAGAAGGATGCCAGCGAACGACGCGAGCACGGCGGCCAATGGCAAGCAGATCCAGAACGCGAATGGAACCAGGCCGGGTGCGACGTTGGGCAGAACGTGGATCGAGATCAGCGTGTAGCTATAGGCGCCGACGGCAGCGAAAGCGATGAAGCCGAGATCGAGCAAGCCGGCGAGGCCGACGACGATATTGAGGCCCCACGCCAGCATCACGTAGATCAGGATCTGGACGCCGAAGTTATCGACCCATTTGATGGCGCCGGCCCAACCCGTGGTTGCGACCACGAAGGGTGGATACAGCAGCAGCGCGACGAGCCCGATCCATGGCGCGACTTTGCCGATGGTCTCGCGAAACGTGCTAACGTCGGGACTTTCCGCCGCCGTGGGCGTGCGCACTGCCACAGCGCGACCAGGGCCGGAGAGAAGTTGAGACAGCGCCGAGAACACGGCCGCTGCAGCAGCTAACCCCGCGACCAGCCCCCAGCGCGTTTCGAGCGCGAGCGCGCCGCTTTGGCCCGGTTTGGCAAGGTGGGACACGATCGGGAAGGCCAGCACGACAACAACGATTGCAGAAACCGCGGCGGCGATGAGCGCCCGCCTTATGACGTAGGGCCAGTTCGTGGCGTGAATCGGGGCTGGATCATCCAGGCTGGTGCCGTCGCCGTTGACGCGGTTCGCCGCTGTGTCGCCGCCGGTCGAAGGTCCCATGCTGTTAGACCTTCTCGACTTCGGGTCGACCGAGAAGGCCGGTCGGTTTGATGACGAGGGTCAGAGCAAGAACCGCAAAGGCGACCACGTCCTTATAGTCGCTCGACACGTAGGCCGCCCACAGTGTCTCGACGAGGCCGATGATCAGGCCACCGAGTACGGCGCCCGGTAGCGAACCGATGCCGCCCAGGACGGCGGCGGCAAACGCCTTGATGCCAGGGACAAAACCGTCGTGATGGTTCACCACGCCATAGAGAACGAGATAGAGGCAGCCAGCTACAGCTGCCAATGCCCCCCCGATGGCGAACGTGATCGCTATGGTCCGGTCGACGTTGATGCCGAGCAACGCTGCCATCTTGCGGTCCTGCTCACAGGCCCGTTGCGCTCGCCCCAGCGAGGTTTTCTGCACCAACCACCAGAACACTGCGAGCAGGCCGGACGTGACGGCAATAATCAGCAACTGCTTGTATGAGATCGTGAAAAAGTGCGTTGCGTCGACCGGGACGCGCACTCCACCGTCGAGCACCGGGGGCAGAGACTTGTTGTTGGGCCCCTGCACGACCTGCACGAAGTTCATCAGAAAGATCGACATGCCGATTGCCGAGATCAGCGGCGCGAGGCGGAAAGAGCCGCGCAACGGGCGGTAGGCCACCCGTTCGATGACGATGCTCCAGAACGCCGTCAGCGCCATGGTCATGACCAATACCAGCAGGATCGTCACGATCGTGGACGATGCCCCGATCACGCTGCTGAGCAGGAGGTACAGGATCAGCGCGATAAACGCCGACACCATGAACACGTCGCCGTGGGCAAAGTTCACCATGCCGATGATGCCGAACACCATCGTGTAGCCGAGTGCGATCAGACCGTAGATCGAACCCAGCGTGATGCCGTTCACGACCTGTTGCAGCAAGTAGGTGATGCCGTCGGCGAACTGGTTCGATGTCATCGCATGCCCCCGTCGGTTGAACGTCAGAGCATGTTGTGGGAGCCGTCACAAAACGGCGGGTCGTCCGTGTTTTTACAGCCGCACAGGTTGTAGGTGGCGCTGTTTTCGGCAACGAAACGAAGTGGTTGCAGCCCAGTATCCTTGTGGTTGCCGTCACAGAACGGCTGTCGCTGCGACCGGCCACACGTACAGAAGAAGTAGGCTTTGTCGGCAATCAACTCGACTTGATATGGGCCTTTTTGGGCCGGGACAGGTTCGGCAACAGCGGGTTGCGCTACGGCGGCCTGTTCCATGAAGGTGTCTTTGGCGACAGGATCGTTCGACATGGGAGGCGCCTCGCTTCCACCGGTCAACGTGACGTGACATGTCAACCGGTAACGGCTTCGTGAGGCGGCGGCAAGTCCCCGCGCTGTGGGCAAATGCATTCGCAGCATTGCCCTTCACGACAAGGCAGGTGCGATCCGGCAGTTTCAGTCCGACCCGATTGCGACAGAGATGTCACAAAGACCGGAATCCGTCGCGTGCCGTGTCAACGCTAATTTACGCTGTTCGATTGTGCCGGTAGGCTGATGATACCCGTTCAACCGTAACGCGGAAGCAATGCATGGACTTCGTGGCCCCCATTCCGTCTGCGCTCAACGCGGCCGATGCGTTCGACCACGAAGCTGCAGCGGTCGTCGAAACGTTCATGAAGACATACATGATCGACGTCGACGTCGCAGTTGACAATTTTTTGGCCGAAGATTGCGTCTACACGTTGCACATGGCGGAAACCGACGCCCCGATCGGCGGGCGAACGGAAGGCCGAGAGGCTATCCGTGCCGCATTGTTGAATTATCGCGAGATCTTCGAGCTTATCGTGTTCGACGGGCGCACGATGTCGTCGGCTAAAGGCGTGGTTCGCCAGCGGCTCGAATTAATGCTTCGGCACCGCGCAAGTAATGAACGGTGGTCGGGCATCGGCCGGTTCGTCTGGACGGTCCGGGACGGCCGTATCGTCGCTTGCGAGGAGTATCATGACGCCGCGAAATTGGCCGCGTTCTTCCGCTTTTTCGAATAGCCGTAGTCAGCTCGCTAACGCCAAGCGCTCGCGCGCCGCATCAGCTGCAAACGTGTCGAGATTTGCGGCCTCCGTACCCTTGCCGCGATAGATGATCGTTTCGTCGAGTTCGCGAATGCCTTGGCACAGCTCCACGAGGGCGTCGAAGCCGAGCTTGACGCAGAACTCGAAGCACAAAACATCCCAGATCGTGTTGGCCTCGAACCGCTGGCCATTGACCAGTGTTTTGACCAGAACTTCGGGGCAGGCATCGTTGCGAACGAAATTGGCCAGCATCCGCGCCAGCGACGGGTGGATGTCGTAGCCGCAATCGCCAAACCCGTTCGGATAGGCGGTGCGCCGGAACAGCGGCTCGTTGCCGAAGTTCTCGACCAGCAGTTTGGCCTCGGTGGCCGGTATGATGGCCTTGACCTCGCACATCGGCTTCGAGCGACCCTGCACCTGCACGATACGCTTGATGATCCTGAGTTCGTGGGTGGCCATGGCGTGTCCTGGTGAGGGCGTAGACGTCGGCGTCAACGCCACCCCGTCCGATAGACCAGCGTTCGTTCAAAAACCGTTACCGGGGGATCGGAAATGGGTCCCGCGGCCGACGATGACGGCGCCGAGGAACGAATGTTGGCGATTAGCGTTGGCCCCTCAGCCAGTTCGAACAACCCATGCACACGTCCACGAGGTGCCATACATGAGCTTTATCCAGACCGCCGATGGCGTCGATCTTTACTTCGAGGACACCGAGGGGGACGGGAAACCCATCGTGTTCATCCACGGCTGGCCCCTGTCTGGCACCATGTGGGAATATCAGGTTGGGCCGCTTGCCGATTCCGGTCTGCGCTGCATCACCTATGATCGTCGCGGTTTTGGCCAATCCGACAAACCTGCTGACGGCTACGATTTCGAGACCCTCGGCAACGATCTCGCCGTTCTGATCGAAGAGCTCGATCTGCGCGACGTGACGCTCGTCGGGTTTTCGATGGGCGGCGGCGAAGTTGCCGAATACCTGTCGCGCCACAATCGCGACCGGCGCGTGACGAACGCGATATTCGTGTCTTCGGTCGTCCCTTTTCTGCTAAAGACAGCCGACAATCCCAACGGCGTCGACGCCTCCAATTTCGCTGAAATGCGAACAGGTCTCAGAACGGACCGTCCTGAGTTCATTGCCGGTTTTGCGAAGACGTTTTTCGGCGTCGGCGTGCTGACCTCACCGGTCAGCGACAACATGCTCGCTGCAAACTGCCAGGTCGCGATGCAGGCCTCCCCGATCGCAACGATCGCCTGTGTCGAAACGTTTTCCGCGACCGACTTCCGACGGCAAGCCCAGAATTTCGACGTCCCGACGCTGATCATCCACGGCGATGCCGACGTGACCGTGCCGATGGAGCCGACCGGCAAGGCCGCCGCCGCGCTGATCCCGGGTACGACGTTCAAGGTTTATTCGGGCGCGCCTCACGGGCTGCACTACACGCACCGCGCCAAGCTCAACGCCGACATCGCGTCATTTGTGACAGGCGGACGGGTCGCGCTGGCTGCGGAGTAATCCGATCGGCACAAACCACCTTCGGCGCGGACGCTAGAGCCGCGCCGTCGGCTGCTTGACGCAAGCAACAACATCGCGGCACAACGCGGCTCCTTACCTGCAACCGTAGGCAGAGAGTGAGAGCCATGCCAGCCGACCCGAAGCAGCCAGCGGCTGCGAACCCCGCCGTTATGCCGCCTGTCCCCGCCAGTTCCATCACCGTCACGCTGACGATGCCCGATGGTAAGACGCGGGATGTCCCCGCTGGCAGCACGGGCCTTGAGGTGGCGAAAGCGATCTCACCGTCGCTGGCCAAGCGCACGGTCGCCATGAGCCTCGATGGCGTCGTGTGCGACCTCGCCGACCCGATCCACGCGGACGCCGCCATCCGGCTTCTGTCACGCACCGACCCGGAAGCGCTGGAGTTGATCCGGCACGACTGCGCCCACGTGCTGGCCGAGGCCGTCCAGCAGATCTGGCCCGGAACGCAGGTGACGATCGGGCCGGTGATCGAGCACGGGTTCTTTTACGATTTCGCCAAGGACGAGCCATTCCAGCCCGAAGACATCGCCAAAATCGAAAAGGCGATGGCGGCAATCATCGCCAAGAATGCGCCTTTCAAAAAGGACGTATGGAATCGCGACACGGCCAAGGCGTACTTCAAAGACAAGGGCGAGCACTACAAGGTCGAATTGATCGACGCGATCCCCGCTGGCGAAGACGTAAAGATCTACAGTCAGGGTTCCTGGCTCGACCTGTGCCGCGGCCCGCACATGACGGCGACCGGCCATATCGGCAAGGCGTTCAAGCTCACGAAGTTCGCCGGCTCGTACTGGCGCGGCGACGCCAAGAACGCACAGCTGCAACGCGTCTACGGGGTTGCCTTCGCCGAACAAGCCGAACTCGACGCGCATCTTTTGCAGCTCGAAGAGGCCGAGAAGCGCGACCACCGCAAGCTCGGCCGGGAACTCGATCTGTTCCACTTCCAGGAGGAAGCGCCGGGCAGCGTGTTCTGGCACCCCAAGGGCTGGTCGCTGTTCCAATCGCTGATCGGCTACATGCGGCGGCGTACGGAGGCAGCCGGCTATGTCGAGGTCAACACGCCCGACCTCATGGAGAAGACGTTCTGGGAACTCTCCGGCCACTGGGAGAACTACCGTGACAAGATGTTTGTCATCGAGACCGAAGACGAACGCGTGTTCTGCTGCAAGCCAATGAATTGTCCAGGCCACGTGCAGATCTTCAAGCACGGTCTCAAGAGCTACCGCGACCTGCCCCTGCGCATCGCCGAGTTCGGGAAAGTCCACCGTTACGAGGCGTCGGGCTCGCTGCACGGCCTGCTGCGCGTGCGTCACTTCACGCAGGACGACGCGCATGTGTTCGTCACCGAGGACCAGATCCGCGACGAGTGCCTCGCCATCAACGACATGATGCTGTCGATCTACAGCGACTTCGGCTTCGAAGAGATCACCATCAAGCTATCGACGCGGCCTGAAAAGCGCGTCGGCTCGGATGACTTGTGGGACAAGGCCGAAGCGGCGCTTCAGCAGGTTCTCGACGAGGTCAAGGCCAAGTCGGGAAACCGGGTCCGCACGGCCGTCAACCCGGGCGAAGGCGCGTTTTACGGGCCGAAGCTGGAATACGTGTTGAAGGACGCCATCGGCCGCGACTGGCAGTGCGGTACGACGCAGGTCGATTTCAACTTGGCGGGCCGTCTCGGCGCTTTCTACATTGATGAGAACAGCCAAAAGCGCGTGCCGGTGATGATCCACCGCGCCATGTTCGGCTCGCTCGAACGGTTCACGGGCATCCTGATCGAGAACTTTGCCGGCTCGTTCCCGCTGTGGCTGTCGCCGCTGCAGGTCATGGTGTGCCCGATCGTATCCGAGGTCGACGGCTACGCCGAGGACGTCGTCGCGCGCTTGCGCAAGGCGGGATTGAAGGCCGACAGCGATCTTCGCAACGAGAAGGTCCAATACAAAATCCGCGAGCACTCGCTGGCGAAGATCCCGGTGCTCCTTGTCGTCGGCAAGCGCGAGGCCGAAGAAAACAAGGTCTCCATCCGCCGCTTCGGCAGCCCGGACCAGACGGTGATGGGGCTCGACGAGGCGATAGCGGCGTTAGTCCGCGAGGCCAAGCCGCCCGGCTAGGTGTGGCGAATGACGGACGATCCAATCCATAACGGCGGATCGATTGGTGATATCGGAGAATGCGTTTGCAATCTTCCGGGGTCGCCCGTAGCGTTTTGTAGAATGAAATTTCCCCAGGAAGCCGTGGAATGATTCAGATGCTGCTGAAAGTACTTGGTCTTTCGATAGTCGGCGCTTCAATCGTGTCCGGCCAAATGATCGGGATCTCAGTAGCGCAGCCGGCGGGGGACGGCGCGCCTCGAATATCGTCTTCGAAATCTGACGCTTGCAGTTCGGGTCGCATCCGGGTCGAAGGAAAATGCATGACGAGCAGTCAAGCCATTAGCTTCTGCGGTCCGGGCTACCGCGTTGTCGGGTCAAGTTGCGTGCACCAGAACAGCGTGCCGACAGCGAACAAGCCCGCCAAGCCGCAATGCCCCAAGGGACAGGTGTGGAGCAAGGCGGAACTCTGCCACTACGACGACTAGCATCCGACACCACCACCGGCCGAACCATTACCCGCCGACATCTCGAACGCGACCGTTGAAAGGCACCAGTCAGGGGGCGTTCCGAGCTGTAGGGCTCAACCTGATCGGACTTTCAGCAACGGCCGCTTCCCCACTGGCATGGCCTGTGGCACACTAAAACGTATGAAACCAACAGCTGCCGACTTCAAAGCCAATGCGCGGGTTGCGCTGGATGACCCGCAACTGCAACGCGCGCTCTCCGGCCTGCCGACCGGGCTCGTTGCCCAGCGCACGTCGGCCAAGGCCGCACTGCCCGAGTTCGAAGCGTTCCGCACCATCGGTCGGGACGTTAAAAACCATATGCTGGCCAACCTCGACCTCTATCTCGAACGCTACGAGGCGAAGGCGACCGCACACGGCGCCATCGTGCATTGGGCCGAGACGGCGTCCGATGCCCGCGAGATCATCGCCAAAATTTGCCGCGACGTCGACGCCAAGCTCGTCACCAAAGGCAAGTCGATGGTGTCCGAAGAGATCGGGCTCAACGACCATCTCGAGGCCGAAGGCCTGCGCGTCGTCGAGACCGACCTTGGCGAATATCTGGTCCAGATCCGAAAAGAGCACCCGAGCCATATCATCGTTCCAGCGCTCCACCTCACCGAGCAGCAGGTCGAGGCGGAGTTCCGCGAAAAGCACACGCACCTGCCGAAAGATCGCCCGCTGCCCGACCCGGCCTCGATGGTCGCTGAAGCGCGCGCCATCATGCGGCAAAACTACATCGACGCGGATGTCGGGATCACGGGGGCGAACTTTCTGATCGCCGAAACCGGCTCGACGGTGATCGTGACGAACGAGGGCAACGGCGACCTCACGCAGTCGTTGGCCCGCGTCCACATCGTCATCACGTCGATCGAGAAGGTCGTGGCGACGCTGGAAGACGTGGCCCCGCTCTTGCGCCTGCTGGCGCGGTCGGCAACCGGGCAGGACATCTCGAACTACGTCACGTTCTCAACCGGCCCCAAACGTACTGCCGATCCCGACGGGCCGGAGCAGTATCACGTCGTCATTCTCGACAACGGCCGATCCGACATGCTCGGCAGCGAGGTCCGCGACGTGCTGCGCTGTATCCGCTGCGGCGCGTGCATGAACCATTGCCCGGTCTACGGCGCAATCGGTGGACACGCCTATGGCTGGGTCTACCCCGGCCCGATCGGAGCCGTGCTGACGCCAGCTCAACTCGGCGTGCAAACCGGTCGGCACCTGCCAGGGGCGTCGACGTTCTGCGGGTCGTGTGCCAGCGTCTGCCCGGTCAAGATCCCGTTGCCCGACCTGATGCGCAAATGGCGCGAGGCCGAGTTCCGCCAAGGCCACCAGACCTTTCTCGCCAAAGCCGGGCTCCGTGCGTGGGCCGGGCTCGCCAAACGGCCGCGGGCCTATCACCTCGCGGCGCGGTTTGCCGCCCTCACGCTCGGTGCACTGGGACGCGGCCGGGGTGGGTTCCGATCGCTGCCATTCGCTGGCGGATGGACCAAGCACCGCGATTTGCCAGCCCCACAGGGCCGCACGTTCCAACAGTTGTGGGCCGAACAGCAAAAGGGGCTTGCGCCCGATGTTTAAGACCGGCTCGACCGCGCGCGATCGCATTTTGGCGAACGTACGCAAATCCCTCGCTGTGCCCGCCGGTGGTACCGATCCTCGTGAGGCGGTAGTGGCCCGGCGCATCGCGGAGCATCGGCGGCATTTGGTGCCAGCCCGCGCACAGCTACCGCCATCAGAACTGCGGGCGCAGTTTGCCAGCTATCTCATTCGCGGCAAGGCGAGCGTCATCGACGTTGCGACATCGGACGAACTTCCAGCAGCGTTTGCCGAATACTTGCGAGCTCATAATCTGCCGCCGACGCTGCGGCTTGGCAGCGATCCGCGACTGGCTGCTTTGCCCTGGCCATCCGCCCCGGCGATCGAATTGCGGCACGGCCGGGCCGACCCGGATACAGACGCGGTGACACTGTCTTATGCGGTGGCTGCCGCAGCCGAGACCGGGACGCTGCTGCTAGTATCGGGTCCCGATAATCCGGTGACGCTCAGCTTTTTGCCCGACACGCATCTCGTCGTACTCGACGCCGCAATGCTGGTCGGGGCCTATGAGGATGCCTTCGACTTGGCGCGAGCTCATCTTGGAGCGGGAGTAATGCCGCGCACGCTGAACCTCATTTCCGGCCCGTCACGGACGGCCGATATCGGTGGCAAAACCGTGATGGGCGCGCATGGACCGCGTCATCTCGCAGTGTTCGTCCTCGGCTGAACTACCGGCAGCCAACCGGCCACATTAACCAGACGAACTCAACGATTTGGCGTCGGCACCAAAGTCGCAGCCGTTGCGGGGGCGACGTGCGGCGCAGTGGCTTTCTTCTGAGCCTGCAATGAGACGCATCGCGTGACGCAAGCTTGCAACTCGCCATCACAACGCGGCGCGCCCTTCGACTGAAGCCGGCACGCGTTGTGCTGCGTCCGGCAGCCGGGAGCGCACGATGCGTCCGCCCCTGCTGATGTTTCAGCCCGCGCCAAGCTCATCGCCGAGACCAACATGGCACCAAATAGAACAACGACGAGGCCAGCCGTTTTCAACGCTCCGAGCGGATCGTGACGGGTACTGTCGTTCCAATCATCGTTCATAACGATCCCCGCGCGAGATCGCGCGGCCCTTCTATGTTTATGAACGCAAAATAGTGCCACGGGGCTGAACCGTGCCTGAACCGGAAGCCACTGCCAAGATGGCGAATTCTGGAAAATATGACGGTATCATGTCACGACAGCATCGCGACATTCCGAAAAATCATGCGGCGGTATAATGCATCTCGGTGACCGGCTGCCCGCACCTGTCGGCCCGCATGCCGCTATGCCGTCAGCGGGCGAGCGTGAAAAATGCCGTTCCACCGCCGCCGCGTAGCGCCGCACTCAGTGTCTTGCCAGACAGTGTCAGCGTCATCGTTCCGGTGATGTTGTATTCGGCGTTGAGAAACTCACCCGAGAACCGGTTTGCGCCGCTGGCCTGAACCTTGGCCACCTGCGAGACCTTGAGCGAACTGGTCGCGCACGTCGCATCCACGGTAAATTCGCGGCTGCCAGCTTTGCGGATCGTCGCGCGGCACCGGGCTTTCTCTGTCGCCCCAGATGGCAGCATCACCGAACCGTTGCCGCTCCATCGGCCAGCGAGGCCGTCGGCGTCTGCCAACGCGGGATGGGCCATCAGGCACAACAGCAGCGCGACTGCGGAGGCGAAAAAGCTACGGGCAAGACCGCCAATCTGTCGGCATGACGCGTCCGGTGCGATACAGTTCATGATGTACTCCAGCGAGGCCTAGAAACACGTCCAACAATGTGGTCTGCCGCAAGTGACGTACGCACGACATGTCGGAAGCGCTACAGCCGACGTGCAAAATTTTCCACGATTTCAAACGTCGGACGGTATGTTAGCTCTCGCTACATCTGGGGTTCGGCCCGATTGTGGCATGATCTCGATGACGTTGCGCGCTTCAACCGAGGGTAGCATGACCTACGATTCTAACAACATTTTCGCAAAAATTCTGCGCCGCGAGATCCCCTGCCATGCCGTCTACGAGGACGAACTGGCCATCGTGTTCATGGATGTTATGCCACAGTCGAAAGGGCATGTGCTCGTCGTGCCCAAGGCTGCTAGCCGCAACGTGCTGGACGCCGATCCAGCCGTGTTGTCTTCCCTCATGCCGCTCGTGCAAAAGGTCGCCAAGTCCGCCAAACGGGCGTTTCAGGCAGACGGCATTTCAATCATGCAGTTCAACGAGCCCGCCGGGGGGCAGACCGTATTCCACCTCCATGTTCATGTTATTCCGCGCTACGAAGGCGAAGGCCTTCGTGCACATACCGGGAAAATGGAAGATCCCGCCGTGCTCGCCGCCCATGCCGCAGCCTTGAAAGCGGCGATGGGCTCTGCCTGATCGGCAACACGGTGCGACCCGTTCACCGTGTCTTGTTTCGTCGCATGGACGAATGGCAACGGACGGGACTAAGCCCGGACTACCGGATCGGCTGCAGTCGATCCACGCGGTAAACTTAACGTGAGAGCCGCGGTTGCGACGAACATCCGAGACTGGAGAGAGCGATGCCCTATTCACTGGCCGGGCGCCATGATCAGACCGCTGAACCTCCAGCAACTCCCTGGGTTCAGGAAACGATCGGCAGCGATGCGATCCGCACCGACGGCGCGGCAACGACAGAGGGGCTTGGCGAAGATACCATATGGTACAAGTTGTCGGCGCTTCAGCGCGGCAACACGGCCAATCCGATGTCGGGCCTGTTGCAGCTTCAAGACCGCTATGGCCCGGTGATCTCGATCAACATCGGCAATCAGCGCGTGTTGTTCCTGACCGAGCCCGAACTGTTCAAGCACGTGCTGGTCACCAAGGCCGACAGCTACATCAAATATTTCGACGGCCTGAAGCCTATCTTCGGTAAGTCGATGATCACCAATGATGGCGCGCTTTGGCAGAAGATCCGGATGCCGCAACAGCCGGCGTTCCACCCCGACATGTTCGCCGAATACATCCCCTATTTCCTGCAGGCGATCGACGCCAAAATGGACCTATGGGAGGGCCTCGCCGACAGTGGCGAGACTTTCGAGATGGTCGAGCAGACCTGGACGTTGGCCGCCGATATGATCTGCAAGGCGCTGTTCGACCGCGACATGCCGTTCAACCCCCATGTCGTCTTCAAGTGCGTTAAAACCTATACCGACGTGTTGAACCACAAGGAAATCCGGCTCAAGCGGCAAGCCGGCGAGCAATCCGGCGAGTTCGTCGAGCTGACCGGGGAAGACGCCGCCAAAGCCATGGAGGTGTGGCACGCTGTGCCTCCGTCAGTCATCGCGTCCGATCCGCGAGAAGACCGCGAGCGCACGCTGCTGCGGCTGATCCAGGACGTCGTCGCCGATCCAAATGTGCCGGAGTTCGATGAGGCGCAGGCCATCGACGAGCTGAAACAATACCTGTGGGCCGGGACCGAGACGACCGCTCTCACGTTGGCGTGGTCGCTCTACGAGATCTCGAAGCACCCCGAGATCGCCGACCGCATCCGCGCCGAAAGCGTGGCGGTGTTCGGCGACCGCCGGCCGACGGCCGCTGACTATTCCGGCCTCGCTTATACCCGCGCCGTCATTCAGGAGACGATGCGCATATATCCGCCCGTGTGGGGTTTGATCCGCGTTGCAACCGAGGCCGACACGCTCGGCGGCAAGGCCGTCAAACCCGGCGACCGGATCGTGGTGTTCAGCTACGGCGCACACCACAATCCGAAATTCTGGGACGAGCCGGAGGAGTTCCGCCCGGAACGTTGGATGGCCGGAGCCGCCAAAAAGCAGGTCAAGCTCAGCTACATTCCGTTCGGTGCTGGCAAGCGCTCGTGCATCGGCGGCGCCATGAGCCAGGTCGAGAATACGCTGGCGCTCGCGGTCATGCTGCGCCGGTTCCAGCCCGAGTACGTTGGCCCGATGCCCGCTGGCCTCAATGCGACGGTCACGCTCACCCCGCGCGGCGGACTGCCGTTCAAAGTCAACCGGCTGGGTTGAGGCGCGGCTGCCCGAACGGTCGCGGTTCCACGGGACGCGTAAAAATCGCTTCCAAGTCTGCCAGACATCCGGCACGGAGCTAAGCTTCGAGTACGGACGAGGTAGGACGGTCTTACAATGGTCAGGCGTTTCATCACGCTGGAAGGCGGCGAAGGCTCCGGCAAGTCGACCCAGGCGCGGCGGCTGGCCGAGCATTTGCGGACGCTTGGCCTCGATGCTGTGCTGACGCGCGAGCCTGGTGGCGCGCCGCTGGCCGAAGCGATCCGCGGGCTGGTCCTGGCCCACGATCCTGCCTCGAACGTCGCAGAATGCCTGCTGTTTGCCGCCGCCCGCGCCGAGCACGTCGCCGTCACGATTGCGCCAGCGCTCACGCGCGGGGCGTTCGTCGTCTGCGACCGGTTTACCGATTCGACGCGCGTCTACCAGGGCACGCTCGGCGGCATCGACGCCCGGCTGATCGCGACGCTCGAGGCCGCCACCATCGAACCGCACCGGCCAGCCCTCACTCTGATCCTCGATCTCGATCCGGCCGCAGGGTTGGCGCGGGCGGCCGCGCGCGGAGCCACCAACCGGTTCGAAGGCCACGACCTCGCGTGGCACCGAAAACTCCGCGAAGGGTTTTTGGCGATCGCCCAGGCTGAGCCAGAGCGCTGCCGGATCATCGATGCCAGCGCAGACCCGGATGCCGTGGCCGCACAAGTCTGGCAGGCCGTGACGGCGGCCTACCATCTGAAACCCGCCCGCCCGGACCTGACCTGATGGCGCGCGCGGCAGTCGTCCCGGATTTCGAACCGCTACCCGAGGCCGACCGCCTCGACGGCGTGCCGCATCCGCGGTTTACAGCCAAGGTCTACGGCCACTTGGACGCCGAAGCAGCACTCGCCACTGGCTTGTTGTCGGGCAAATTGCACCACGGCTGGCTGATCTCGGGCCCGGCGGGTATCGGCAAAGCCACCTTGGCCTGGCGTTTTGCCCGCGCTGCCCTCTCCGCAGCCGACGAACGCGACCGTACGGGACGTAGCCTTGCGGTGTCATCCCAAACCAGCGGCAGCCGGCAGGTCCGCGCGCTGTCGCACCCCGGATTGCTGTTGCTGCGGCGACCCTACAACACCAAGGACAAGCGCTTCGCCGCCTCGATCACCATCGACGAGGTGCGCCGCCTGCGCCAGTTTCTGAGTTTTGGCGCGGAAGACGGCAACTGGCGCGTGGTCATTGTCGATACCGCCGACGACATGAACGCGAACGCCGCCAACGCGCTGCTGAAATCGCTGGAGGAGCCGCCGCCGCGCACGGTGTTCCTCCTGCTGACCAGCGAGCCTGGGAGATTGCTGCCGACCATCCGCTCCCGGTGCCGGTTGATGCCTTTGGCGCCGCTGTCGGATGACGACCTGCGCCGCGCGGCAACCGACGCGCTGGAAGCCGAAGAAGGTGCCGGAGGCGGCAAAGCGGGCGGCGGCAAACTGCCAAAGGACAGCGATTGGCCCGTCCTCCAGCGGCTTGCTGGCGGCAGCGTGCGGCGGGCGTTGGCGCTGCATGCGGGCGGCGGGATCGAGCTCGATACCACCGTCAATCGCCAGTTATCGAAGTTACCGAAGGTCGATTGGGCCGCGCTCCACACGTTGGCCGACAAACTCGCCCCGGCAGCGGCCGAGCAACAGTTCGAATTGTACTACGAGTTGCTGCTGGCGGCCATCGCCCGGCTGGTCCGCGCTGCGGCGGTTGGCGGGGTAGCGGGGGGCGGGGTAGCAAAAGGTGGGCCGGATGCGACCCTCGCGACCCGTCTCATTGGCGAAACGCGCCTCGCACACTTCGCCACCGCCTGGGAAGCGATCGTCGTCAAGAAGCGCGAGGCCGACACGCTGAACCTCGACCGCAAAGCCCTGATCCTCGACACGTTCGCCGCACTGGAAAAGGCCGCGAAGTAGAACCTCGCTACAAGCCCGGCAACCGTGTCAAACCCGGCGAGCGGATGCCGATGGCCATAAACCTCGTGCCCATACCGCCGGGCGCTATGAGCCGGGCGATGTCGACTTCGATCGCGGCGGCCTTGCCTGGGTTCGCCGCCATCAGCTTCGCGGCCCGCTCGACGATGCCAAGGCGGCCGAGGAATTCGGCCTGTGTGGTCGGGCCATCGACTTCGAGGCCGAGATGTCCGCAATCCTGCACTAGACGACCGAAATCGACATGCGCAGAAAGGTCGGCGAGGCCCGGCGCGGTGAGCGGGTGCTCGTAAGCGTGGGCGCGCACCGCTTGGAGCGTATCGCCGCTGGCTTCGGTGGCGCTACTGCCTGCGCCATACCCGTAGTCGATGAACACCGCGGCCAGCGGCGCAACGGCGGCCCGCCCGGCAACGGCGGCAAGCACCGGCGCTGTCTGCGCAAGCTCGACGATCGCACCCTCTGGAGGGTTCGACGGAAGCTTCTCCCGGCGCGTATCGCCATTGGACAATGGTACCCACATGTCGGTCAGCGACGTGTCTGCTGTGTCCACCGAGATGTGACGGATGTTCCAGTCGAACGCACCATCCGCCCCGCGCGTCCACCGCACCTGATCGATCGGCAGGCAATCGAGAAATTCGTTGGCGAGGATGATGGCCGGGCGGGCCGAGCCCGCATGAAATGCATCATCGCAGATCGTGTCGGCCCAAGCCAACGCGACACCGCAATCAGCCAGCGTCTCGCGTTGCAGCTCCCGCATGAGAGGGCTGGCCTCGACGAGGCGCACGTTGACCGAACTGGTGAAACCTGGAACCCGTTTTGTAGCCCGCAGCGCATCGGCCATCAGCGTGCCGCGACCCGGCCCGAGTTCGATCAGATCGAACGCTGTCGGCGCAGCCATCTGACGCCACGTTACGGCTGCCCAAAGGCCGATCAACTCGCCGAAAACTTGGCTGATTTCGGGCGCGGTGATGAAGTCGCCGTCGCGGCCGAGCACAGACTTGCGGTTGTAGTAACCGTGCTCGGGATCGAGCAGGCACACCCGCATATAGTCGGCAAGCGGGAGCCCCCCGGGCGGCATCGTTTCGCGCAGGCGGATCGCCAGCGGCGTCGACCGCCGCTCGGCTGGGTCATAGGCACTCACCGTATCTGCCACCGCATCTAGACTGCCAGCACGGCCGTCGCCGGCGTGCGTCGGGTTGCCATCCGGTAGAACAGCAGCCCGAGCAGGAACATCGGGATGCAATAGACGATGCCCGGCGTTAGGAGGCCGACCGTGAAGGCGTGGCTCGGATCGGGCTGACGGAACAGTTCGCATATCGAGCGGGCAACCGCATAGCCCATCATGAACACCGCGACGACGATGCCGGGCCGCGCCAGTGCCAGCTTCGAATGCGTCAGCCAGCGCAACACAAGAAACAGGATCAGCCCCTCGCCCAGCGCCTCATAAAGCTGGCTCGGATGACGTCCCGTCGGCTCGATGGCGGCGAATTGCGGGTAGGTATCCGTGACGCGGGGAAAGATCATCGCCCACGGCACGCTGGTCGGGCGACCGAACAATTCGCCGTTGGCAAAATTGGCGAGGCGGCCGAAGAACAGGCCGATCGGCACGGCGGCCGCACACGCGTCCATCGTCGACCACATCGACACGCCGTTGCGGCGGGCAAACAGCCAGATCGCAGCGCCAGTGCCGAGCAGGGCACCGTGGAACGCCATCCCGCCCTTCCAGATCATCAGAATTTCGAGCGGGTTTTGGAGATAATACTGCGGTTCATAAAACAGCACCGAGCCGAGCCGCCCGCCAAGGATTACGCCGACGGTCATATAGATAAGCAGGTCGTCGACCTTGGCGACATCGAACGGGGGTTTGCCGCCGGGCCAGATCGTCGGTGTCGACAGCAGGCGGCGGATGTAGAGCCAGCCCAGCAGCAGACCCGCCATATAGGCGAGACCGTACCACTTGATGCTGAACGCGCCGAACGAGAACGCAACGGGATCGATGTCCGGAAACGGGATCGCCAGCAGCGTCATGACGAGTGGCCTATCAGGCATGGGCAAATCAGGCATGGTTCCTCGATCACAAGACAGTCGCGCCGCTTTGCGCCATGCGAGCCGGTCTGGTACGCTCTGGCCCAACCAACTGGACAGCCCCGAAGGATGCCCGCCGTGACCCAGACCACCAACCCTTTCCTCGACAATGTTGCAAAACTGATGACAGACGCTGCCGGGGCCGCGCAAGGGGCCGCGCGCGAAGTGCAGGGCATCGTGCGGTCGCAAGGCGAACGGGTGTTGCGCGAATTCGACGTGGTTCAGCGCGAGGAGTTCGAAGCCGTAAAAGCCATGGCGTCAAAGGCACGCACGGAGAACGCCGCGCTCGAGGCCCGGCTTGCCGCGCTCGAGGCAAAGCTGGCCGGTGGCTGAGTGAGCGAGCGGGCGTTGATTGGTACAGCCGCCACGCCGTCACTCCAACGATTTCAGGTATTGGATGATGGCGTCGATGTCGGGTGGGTCGAACGCGAAGGCGGGCATCTCGCCGTGGCCGGTGACGATGCCCTCGGCCAGCGCTTCGGCGAGCCCCTCCACGTTGTACTTTTTGTGAAGCTCGCGAAACGGCGGCGCCTTCGCCAGTGGGCTCGCATCCGCCGAGCCAACCGCATGGCAGCGGCTGCAATTCTCCTGCACGATGGCAAGGCCGCGCGCGACAACCGGTGATGGGCTCGTCTGGGCCGATGCCGACGTCGCCACCGATCCGCTCAAAAAAAGCGCGACGACGGTCAACGCCACAGTCCGGCACGATGCTTGGGGCGGGCTAACGGTTATCATCCACGGGTGCCTTCTCTAGAACGGACGACGTTGGAGGTTAGAGCTGCCTGGGGGAAAGGAGCGAACGCCCCAAACTGAAGTGAAAATGGTGCTCAAAGAATGCTGGCCGCCGTCACTTCGCCATCCGGTCGCGCCCAATGATCAGAACCGCCTGATGTTCGTCGCTCGCAAAACGCGAGAGTGCAGGTCGGTGTTGTCGAATGGAAAACTCGATTTCCGCAGTCGTAGCATTTCCGAGCCGCAAGAACACGACCTTGGGTGGAGGGCCGAGTAGCGTGGCAATGTCTAGAAAATCCGTGTCCTTGGTGCAGATCGTGAACCTGCCGTTCTTCGCCGCCTCCCAAATGTCGTGATCGTCGGCGCTACCCATGTCGAGATCGGCAACGTGGCGGGAGCCCGGGAATTGGTTGGCGAGCGCCAGGACAAGCGACGGCGAGATGTTCGCGTCAAACAGAAGCTTCATTCGGCAGCAACGGCCAGCCTTCGCTCACGGTCGGCAGCGAACGCGAGGCAGGCGCGGATGTCATCGCGTACCAAATACGGGAAGTCGCGCAGAATTTCGTCTTCCGTCATACCGCTCGCGAGGTATCCGAGCACGTCGGACACGGTGATGCGCAAGCCGCGGATAGTTGGCTGTCCACTGCGCTTACCGGGTTCGAGTGTGATGATCGTGCGATAATCCATCCGCCAAAGCTACGGCCGGGATGGGCTGCCGTCAACAATCGCCGCCGAGCCCTCAATTCAACCCGCCCCCTACTCATACCGCTCCGGCATGCGGTCGTCCTTGGCGAGGTTGCCGAACCGCGTGAACTGGCCCTCGAACGCGAGTTGCACGGCGCCGACCGGGCCGTGGCGCTGCTTGCCGATGATCACCTCGGCGCGGCCGGACACCGCCATCATTTTCTGCTGCCAATCGACAAACTCTTTCGTCCCCTCCGACGGCTTGGTCCGCTCGACGTAGTATTCCTCGCGGAACACGAACATCACCACATCGGCGTCCTGCTCGATCGATCCTGATTCGCGAAGATCTGACAGTTGCGGGCGCTTGTCCTCGCGCTGCTCGACTTGGCGCGACAGCTGCGACAACGCGATGATCGGCACACACAGCTCCTTAGCCAGCGCCTTCAGACCCGTGGTGATCTCTGTCACCTCCTGCACGCGGCCCTCGCCGGTTCGCTTCGAACCCGAGAGCAACTGCAAATAGTCGACAATCAGACAGCCGAGCCCCTTCTGCCGCTTGAGCTTGCGCGCGCGCGCCGACAATTGCGCAATCGAAATGCCACCGGTCTGGTCGATGTAAAGCGGCACCTCGCTCATCACCCGGCTGGTCTCGACGAGGCGGCGGAAATCGTCCTTGTCGATCATGCCCCGGCGGATTTTCTCCGACGGGATTTCGGCCTGCTCGGACAGAATACGCGCAGCAAGTTGCTCGGCGCTCATTTCAAGCGAGAAGAAGCCGACGACGGCGCCGTCCACCGCCTTGATCGAGCCATCGGGCTGCTGCTCGGGCCGGTAGGCGCGCGCGATGTTGTAGGCGATGTTGGTTGCGAGCGCCGTCTTGCCCATCGACGGGCGACCAGCGAGAATGATCAAGTCCGACGATTGCAATCCGCCGAGCTTGGCGTCGAGGTCGGACAATCCCGTCGACAAGCCCGACAATCCACCGGCGCGCTGATAGGCGTTGTTCGCCATCTCGATGGCGTGCGTCAGCGCCGAACCGAACGACTGGAACCCGTCGCCATATTTGCCCTGCTCGGCCAAGGAATAGAGCGCGTTCTCGGCATCGCCGATCTGGTCTTCAGGCGCGCTATCGACCGGGCTGTCGTAGGCGAGGTTGACCATATCCTCGCCAATGGTGATCAGTCGGCGGCGCACGGCGAGGTCATAAACCGTGCGGCCATAGTCGAACGCGTTGATGATCGTCGTGGCGTTGGCCGCCAGACGGCCGAGATATTGCGGCACGGTCAGGTGCGCGTTGATCGGCTCGGCGTTTTCGAAAAACGTCTTCACCGTCACCGGCGTCGCCTGTTTGCCAGCGAGGATCAACTGCGCGATCGTCTCGTAAAGACGCCCGTGCAGGGGATCATAGAAGTGCTCCGGATCGAGGAAGCCCGACACGCGGTCGTGGGCCTCGTTGTTGATCAGGATCGCGCCCAACAAGGCCTGTTCAGCCTCGATGTTATGAGGCGGCGCGCGGAACGCGATCGCCTCTTCGGCGGCGGCAGCCTGGCGGAGTTTGTCGGTGGCGGTGATGGCAAGCGCGGTGTTGGTCATGGACCAGTCATTAGCGCGACTCTGCCCCGCCGCGAGCCCAGACTTGGACCCAGCCGGGCACCATCCCCGCTATGCACACGCCAAAAATTCCGCGCTTGGCTGATGCCGCGAATCGGCAACCGCTTGGGCGGCTATCACCGCGTCGCTGTTGCGCAGAGTATCAATCAACCGCCGTGCACATGCGCCGTCTTCTCGCGCTTGACTTGAAGCTTATCGAGCGCGGCGACGTAGGCCCGCGCCGATGCCACGAGCGTATCGGTATCCGACCCACGGCCCGTCACGATGCGTCCGGCCTCCGACAACCGCACCGACACCTCGGCCTGCGCGTCCGTACCCTCGGTCACCGCGTGGACCTGATAGAGCTCCAGCGTCGCCTCGTGCGGCACGAGCCCGCGGATCGCATTGAACGTGGCATCGACGGGGCCGTTGCCGGTCGCCTGCAACGTCCGCGACTGCCCGTCGATCTCCAGCGTCAGTGTCGCGGACTGCGGGCCAACAGTGCCGGCGATCACCTGCAGCGCCGTCACCTTCATCCGGTCATGGGCATGCGCCAGCCCCTCATCGACCAGCGACTCGATATCCTCGTCGTAGATGTGCTTCTTGCGGTCGGCCAACGCTTTGAAGCGCGTGAACGCGTCCTCGAGCGCGTTCTCGCCCGGCTCGTAGCCGAGTTCCTTCAGCTTGGCGCGGAATGCGGCCCGGCCGGAATGCTTGCCCATCACCAGCGAGGACTTCGCCACACCGACCGACTCCGGCGTCATGATCTCGTAAGTCGAGGTGTTCTTGAGCACGCCATCCTGGTGGATGCCGCTTTCGTGCGCGAATGCATTACGTCCGACGATCGCCTTGTTGTACTGGACCGGGAAGTTGGTCACCGCCGACACGAGCTTCGAGGCTTTCAGCAGTTGCGGGGAATCGATCGCGGTGTGGAACGGCAGGATGTCGCCGCGCGTGCGGATCGCCATCACCACCTCTTCCAGCGCGGCATTACCGGCCCGCTCGCCGAGCCCGTTGATGGTGCACTCGATCTGCCGCGCGCCAGCCCGAACACCCGCCAGCGAATTCGCCACCGCCAGACCCAGGTCGTCATGGCAATGGGTCGAGATGATCGCGTTATCAAGCCCCGGGACCCGCTCCAGCAGCATGGCGATCAGCGCGAAGTATTCCTCCGGCGTGGCATATCCGACCGTGTCGGGGATGTTGATCGTGGTTGCGCCAGCTTTCAGCGCGGCCTCGACGCACCGGCACAGATAGTCGTGCTCGGTGCGCGTGGCATCCATCGCCGACCATTCGACATCGTCCGTCGCATTCCGCGCGCGCGTGACCGACGCCGTCACCTTCTCCAGAACTTGCGCCTCGTCGAGTTGCAGCTGGTACCTGCGGTGCAGCGGCGACGTGCCGATGAACGTGTGGATGCGCCCGCGCCGGGCATGGCGGATGGCATCGGCCGCGCGGTCGATGTCGTTGAAGCTCGCCCGGGCAAGGCCGCACACGACGCTCGTCTTGCACCGCCGCGCGATCTCCGACACCGCCTCAAAATCGCCGTCCGATGCAATCGGGAACCCGGCCTCGATGATGTCGACGCCCATCCCGTCGAGCAGGTCGGCAACCTCGAGCTTCTCCTCGAACGTCATGGTCGCGCCGGGGCACTGCTCGCCGTCGCGCAGCGTGGTGTCGAAAATGTAAACGCGGCCGCTGCTGGCCGCCGGATTCGATGGGTTACCTGAGGTCATGGGGTGGTCCTGGTTTGCCCTAGAAGCCAGCAAAATCTGGCGGGGCTGATGCTGTTCGGGTGTGGTTTGGCCGGCGCGATACTGATCCCCTGAGCGCCCGGCGCGAGATAACTCGCGCCCCCGATGGCTCAGGGGCAGCTAAGAAGCAAGCCGAGGAGCAGCGCGGCAGCCCTCAGGGCACCGTGGGAAGTTCCAGCTATGGCCGACGATGGGCACATGCGGACCAAAACTCAGTCGCAGTAAAGCGGATCTCTTGATCGAACGTGCCTACACTAACTTAGCGAGCTTGACAAATCGTTGCCCCGCGTCCGGGCGCCTCAAACCTGGAGCATGCCGCTCATCACCCGCACGGCGTGCCCGCCGAGCCGGATACCGTCGACCTTCCCGCCTTTGACCTCGATCGTCAGCGTCATCAGGCTCGGCCGATGCATCGCATAGCCCTGCTCGATGTTGCGCCGATGCACGCCGTCGGGCAGGCCGTCGAAATCGGCCAGTGCGGCGGCAAATCCGATCGCAGCACTTCCCGTCGCCGGGTCCTCCGGGATGCCGCTGTCGGGCGCAAACATCCGCGCATGGAACGACGACGACGCATTGATGCAATCGCGGGAATAGAAAAACGCCCCGACCACGCCCTCGTCGGTAAACGTCTGTGACCAATAGCTGCCGTTAGGCGCGGCCCGGTTCAGCGCCTCGCGCGACGCCACGGGCACCAGCGCGAATGTCGCCGCCGTACGCGCCAGCCGCGGCGCGTGGTTGGCAAACCCGATCTCCGACGGCAGCAGACCGACGGCGGCCGCGATATCGTCGGTGTCGATGTCGAGCCGCGTCAATTCCGGCAACTTCGGCGCGTCGAATTCGGCATACGGCGCCGACCCGTCGCGCAGTTTGACACCGACCCGCACGATCCCGGCCGCCAGTTCGAGCACGATCAGCGCCTCGTTGACGCCCTGACCGAACCCCGGCCGCGACGCCGCCAACAGCACCGCCGTGCCGACCGTGGGATGCCCGGCGAACGCCAGCTCGGTCGTCGGCGTAAAAATGCGCATGCGGGCGTTGTGCGCCGGGTTGTCCGGCTTCAGCACGAACACCGTTTCAGACAGGTTGAACTCGCGCGCGATGGTCTGCATCACGGCGCCGTCGAGGCCGTCGGCCTCGAGCACGACCGCGAGCGGATTGCCCGCGAACGCGCGCTCCGTGAACACGTCGAGCGTATGGTACGGCAACGCCATGGTCGGCTCGTCCCCTAAAATTTTCCCGCAACCGTCGATGACGGCCCCCGCCCGACAATGCAAGCCCTTGTTGCAAACCCGTGGCTGGAGGGCCGGCAGCCGCGTCGAGACCCGTGCTATCCCGTCTCCCCCAACAAATACGCGATTGCCAGCACGGAATACCGCTGCACGTCGAGACCGGCGAAGTCGTCGGGCGACGCGATGGCGATCACGTCGGCCAGTTCCGGATCGGGATCGCGCGCGATGCGGCCGAGGATATCGGCCCGCAAGTCAGCCGACGGCGCGCCGGTGTCGAACACCACACCGATCGACATCAGCGACCCGGCCCGTGTTACGAGATACCCCGGGCGGCGCGGCAGCAGGCGCGCATCGAGCCCCGTCTCTTCGGCCATTTCGCGCGCCACGTTGCGGTCGATATTGACGGTGCCGGCCATTCCCACGGCAACCCTCGGCGCCGCGTCCATACCCACACCCGTATCGACACGCCGATTCCCACCGCCCGCATCCCTAGAGCCGGCATCCGGGTCGATGTCCGCGTCGTCGATCACGCCGCTCGGCAAATAGCACTGCCCGGCGCTGAGGCCCTGTCTCTGGCGGCCCAGCAGAACATGGCCCTCGGCCGAGCGCAGGATGATAGAGCCGAAACAATCGAAGGCGTCCGCATCGGGGCGACCGGCATCTTTCCAGTGCGCGAACGATTTGAAATCGCTGACCCACATCTCGCCCGAAAGCACGCCGCCTGACACCCGCGCGGTCGACCGGCGCAGTAGCAAGACCGTGCCATTCCAGAAATGGGGTGCGCGGCTGAGGCGCACGCTCCAGCCCGCGTCGATCTCGGCCGACCGTTCCACCGCGTAGGGCCAGCGCTCCGCGGACGTCCGCAAGTCGCAGCGGTCAATGTGAAACACGGCTTCATCGCTCTGCATGCCGTCGTCGACTGTCATGGAATGCCTGCCCGTCCGAAAAATGGCCGTTCCGCCACGCGATATGAACGGACGCTGCAGAACCCCGTTACGTGGCGTTCAGCCCAGCGGCCTCTTCATGCCGAAGTCCGGCGCTATCTCATGTCCCGTGCCGGACCTACTGGCACCTAACATCAAGGGACGTCGATCCAATGAAGAAGCTTGCAGTTTTCGCCGCGCTGGCCGCCATCGCCGCCACTCCGGTACTCGCCCAGGACAAGCCGGCCGCTGCTCCCGTCGCTCCGGCCGTGACAACGGCTCCTGCCGCCTCGGTGGCGAAGACGGCCGATGTGAAGCCTGCCGATGTCAAGGTCGAGGCTCCTAAGGCCGCTGTACCCGCCACGACGGTTACGGCTCCGGGCACGGCCACCGTGGCTCCAGCCGTCAAGGCTGTCGAAACTCCGAAGGCCGCCGACGCTGTAAAGACGGCTGCCCCAGCCGCTGCCGCAACGACCCCGGCTCCTGCCGCTGTCGTCCCAGCGGTCAAGCCGGTCGAGGCCCCAAAGGCCGCCGCTCCGGTCGTACCCGAGAAGAAGTGAGCGCAGCCGCGTATCGGCCTAGATCGTCCGGTCGTTCAACCTCGGCAGCTCGCGCTGCCGGGGTTTTTATTGCGCACCTGCCGCCTTTGCGCGCTTAGTTTTTGCCCTTGTCGACCAGTTTGTTCTTGGCGATCCACGGCATCATAGCGCGCAGCTGCGCGCCGACCTCTTCGATCTGATGGGCGTCATTCAAGCGACGGGTCGCCTTGAAGTTCGGCTGACCCGCCTTGCATTCGAGCATCCAATCGCGGGTGAAGCGGCCGGTCTGGATGTCGGCCAGAACGCGCTTCATTTCGGCTTTGGTCTCGGGCGTCACGATGCGCGGTCCCGTCTGATATTCGCCGAACTCGGCCGTGTTCGAGATCGAATAGTTCATGTTGGCGATGCCGCCCTCATAGATGAGATCGACGATCAACTTCACCTCGTGCAAGCACTCGAAGTAGGCCATTTCCGGCGCGTAGCCTGCCTCGACAAGCGTCTCGAAGCCGGCCCGGATCAATTCGACGAGGCCGCCACATAATACCGCTTGCTCGCCGAACAGATCGGTCTCGCACTCTTCCTTGAAGGTCGTCTCGATGATGCCCGATCGGCCGCCGCCCACCGCCGATGCATACGACAGGAACAGGTCGTGGGCCGAACCGCTCTTGTCCTGGTGGACAGCGACGAGGCACGGCACGCCGCCGCCCTTTTGGTACTCACCGCGCACGGTGTGGCCCGGACCCTTGGGCGCGACCATGCCGACGTCGAGGTCGGCGCGCGGCTCGATCAGGTTGAAATGAACGTTAAGGCCGTGGGCGAACATCAGCGCCGCGCCCTGCTTCATGTTGGCGTGGAGGTCGGTTCGATAGATGTCCGCCTGCAGTTCGTCTGGCGTCAGCATCATCATCACGTCGGCGGCCTTGGCCGCAGCCGCGACGTCCATCACTTTGAGCCCCTCGCCTTCGGCTTTCGCCACGCCAGCCGAGCCCTTGCGCAGAGCGACGATCAGGTTCTTTACGCCGCTGTCGCGCAGGTTCAGCGCGTGCGCGTGGCCCTGGCTGCCGTACCCGATAATGGCGACGGTCTTGCCTTTGATGAGGTTCAGGTCGGCGTCACGGTCGTAATAAACGCGCATCTCGTCTCTCGTTGTTCGGGGTGTGGAATGACAGTGCAGTGGGGGTGGAGTCCAACCCGTGACCGCTGATCGGCGCCACGAGCGGATAGGCATAAGCCAGCGGCTGCGGACACTACTCCCGGTTTGCCCAAGATTTCAACGCTCCGTTGATCACATCGGCAGGGAGCCCAGCCGGGCGCCCGATTAACCGGACCGAAACCAACATCGGGCTAGGTCTAGGTAAAGATGTTATTCAGGGTCACGCCATGCGTTCGTTTCTCGTTCGAGTTGTCGCCACCACGCTCCTTGCCGGTTCACTTGCCGCCTGCGGCAAGTCGGCACCGAAGGGACCGCCAGCCGCAGTTGGACTGTTCACCTCGGCCAGCGATTGCGCGAGCACCAACAAAGCGACGCTCGACGAGTGCAAAAAGGCGATCGACGGCGCGCTCGCCGCCCACGAGAAAACCTCGAAGGTCTACATCTCGGAACGCTTGTGCGATCAGCAGGCCGGCCCTGGCCGCTGCGAGAAGTTCGGCGACGAAAAATTCCGGGCGCGACTTGCAGCCTTCCTCGTCACGTTCTCCAAGCCCGTCACCGGCGAGCCGCTTTACGCTCCCAAGAAGACTGACGTGGTCGGGTATGTCACCGCCAACAATGCAAAGACGTACCTGACCATCGACGAAACGCTGATCGTCACGCCAGCGGCCAAGCAGATCGCCTACAGTTTTGCCTCCACCAAGGGCCGACGCTGACAGCCGGACTGGACCGGCCGTACATCGGGCAGCGCAACCTGCTCGATGTCCCTTTATATGGTCTGCGCGCCGCGCCCGATGGCGGCGATGCCGGTGCGCGAAACTTCGACCAGCCCGACCTCGCTCATCAGGTTCAAGAAGGTGTCGATCTTCGATGCTTTGCCGGTAATCTCGAACACGAAGTGCTCGAGCGAGGTATCGACGACGTTAGCCCGAAACACCTCGGCTAGCCGCAGCGCTTCACTGCGCCGCTCGCCCTTGCCCGCAACCTTGACCAGGGCGAGTTCCCGCTCGAGCGAGGTCCCCTCGAGCGTCAGATCGCGCACCCTGTGGACCGGGACCAACCGCTCGAGCTGATGCTTGATTTGCTGGATGACGGCCGGCGTGCCACGCGTGATGATGGTGATCCGAGACAGGTGCTTTTCGTGCTCGGTCTCGGTCACCGTCAGGCTGTCGATGTTGTAGCCGCGACCAGAAAACAGGCCGATGACTCGGGCGAGCACGCCGGGTTCGTTGTCGACAAGGATCGACAACGTTCGCGTCACCACCGTCTCGACGACGCCGGGACCTGTGTAATGCGATTGCGGATTGGCGTTCGGCATCGGTGGTCACTCTTGTTGAGGGGTTGGCGGTTTGCTGATCTGCCCGCCTTCAGCGGGCCTGCTCGGGGAAGACGGACTTCATGAACACCGGCAGCCCTTGGGCTTCGACGATCTTGAGAAATGCCTGCCCGTCGGCGGGAGCGATCTTGTATTGCGCAAATGCCGCTCCAAGCCGCCTCTGCAGGGACGCGATCAGCGCTTCGACCGATGGAGCACCGATCGATTTGAGATGGTCGGCTGGGACCCGCTGGTAGACCAGGGCCAGTGCGCGCGATTGGATGAAGTCCTGGGCAATGCAGCCCTCGAACGCCTTGCCGTAAGCTGACGCCAGCCCATGGGTCTTGTAGCAAGCTGCAATGAACTTATAGGCGGCGTCGGCTCCACCGCGCTTTTGGATGTCGCCGATATTCTGCGCAGCCGCTTTGATGTTTGCCACTTGGTCCCACTCGGGCTTCGCGTGTGCCCGGTCGAAAGTCTGCACTGAAGCCAGGACCAAGGCGGCCAACGCGAGGCGATAGCGGCACTTTTTTAGCCACAACCTCACACCAGCACCTTGCCTTCTTTGCTGATCGCGCGGCCGACGTCTTCGTCGGACGCGTCGCCGAGCAGCATCTCGTTGTGCGCCTTGCCCGACGGGATCATCGGGAAGCAGTTGGCGAGTTGCGCCACGCGGCAATCGAACATGACCGGCGCTTTGACATCGATCATTTCCTGAATCGCATCGTCAAGATCGCCGGGATTGTCGCAGCGCATGCCGACCCAGCCGTAGGCTTCCGCCAGTTTGACGAAATCGGGCAGCGCTTCGGTGTAGCTCTCCGACAAGCGGTTGCCGTGGAGCAGCTGCTGCCATTGGCGCACCATGCCCATGTACTGGTTGTTCAAGATGAACACCTTGACCGGCAGCTGGTACTGCACCGCCGTCGAGCATTCCTGAATGTTCATTAGGATCGACGCGTCGCCCGCGATATCGATGCACAGCGATTTTGGATGCGCGACTTGCGCGCCGATCGCGGCCGGCAAACCATAGCCCATTGTGCCCAGACCGCCGGACGTCAGCCAGCGGTTCGGATCTTGGAAATGATAGAGTTGGGCGGCCCACATCTGATGCTGGCCAACCTCGGTCGAGATGTAGCAGTCGCGGTCCTTGGTCAGCTCATACAAGCGCTCCACCGCGTATTGCGGCATGATGAAATCATTCGAGTGTTTGTAGCTGAGCGATTTACGCCCGCGCCACTGGTCGATCTGCTTCCACCATGCCTTGTGCGCGACCTTATCGAGCGTCGGTGCCTTGGCGCGCCACACCCGCAGCATGTCTTCGAGCGCGTAACCGACATCGCCGACGATCGGAATGTCGACGCGGACATTCTTGTTGATCGACGATGGATCGATGTCGATGTGGATCTTCTTCGAGCCTGGCGAGAACGCATCGATGCGGCCGGTGATACGGTCATCGAAACGAGCGCCGACGCACACCATCACGTCGCAGTCGTGCATCACCATGTTGGCTTCATACGTGCCGTGCATGCCGAGCATGCCGAGCCACTGTTTGTCGGCGGCCGGATACGCGCCGAGCCCCATCAGCGTCGACGTGATCGGATAACCCGACAACCGGACGAGTTCGCGCAACAGCTGGCTGGCCTTGGGCCCCGAATTGATGACGCCGCCGCCGGTATAGAACACCGGCCGCTTGGCCGATGCGATCAGGTCCACCGCGTCGCGAATGGCGGTCGCTTCGGGCTTGACCTTGGGCTTGTAGGTCTTGTGGCCGATATTCGACGGGCCGACATAGTTGCCACTCTTGAACTGGATGTCCTTGGGAATGTCGACGACCACGGGGCCGGGACGGCCAGAGCGCGCAATATGGAATGCTTCGTGGATGACACGCGCGAGGTCGTTCACGTCCTTGACCAGCCAGTTATGCTTGGTGCACGGCCGCGTGATGCCGACCGTATCGCACTCCTGAAACGCATCGTTGCCGATGAGGTGGGTCGGCACCTGGCCAGTGAGGCAGACGATCGGTATCGAGTCCATCAGCGCATCGGTCAGACCGGTCACAGCGTTGGTCGCCCCAGGACCGGACGTCACCAGCACAACGCCGACTTTACCCGTCGAGCGCGCGTAGCCCTCGGCGGCATGCACCGCGCCGCCCTCCTGGCGCACCAGCACGTGCTTGACGGCCTCCTGCTGAAACAGCTCGTCATAGATCGGCAGCACCGCGCCGCCGGGATAGCCAAAAATGAAGTCGACGCCCTGATCCTGGAGCGCCTTGATCACCATCTCCGCGCCCGTCATCTGCCGTGCCATCGGCCCACCCTCTCGATAAACCAAAAAATGTTGCACTGCGTGTAGGTCGACTTGCCCCCAAGGTCAACGTGCGTGTTTGCGTAAATTACGCCGTAGCCGTTAAAACGTAATATTACACCATCTACAACAGTTAGACTTTTCAATTATATCGCAGCCTGTGGCGCCGCCATATCCAAGGCCTTCCAGTCGGCCATGTTGCGCTTGGCCCACGTCAGCTGCCGTTTGATGTAGCCGCGCGTGTCTGCGACCGCTTCACCCACCGCCGCGTCGAGTGTCACCTCGCCCGCGAGATGCCGAGCCAATTGCGGCACACCCAGCGCGCGCATCACCGGGAGGGCGGGGCCGAGATCGCGCGCGATCAAATTCCGCACCTCGTCGAGCGCACCGCCGTCCATCATCATCGCAAACCGCCGCTCTGCCCGGGCGCAGACCTCCTCGCGGGCTCCAGTGATGAGGACACGCTCGCAGTGTTCGGCCGCGATCATTGGCGTCCCGGGCTGCGCCTGCCAGCTCGCCAGCGACCGTCCGGTGGCATCCAGCACTTCGAGCGCGCGCACGATGCGCTGCGGGTCTGAGGGTCGCAATCGCGCGGCCATCTCCGGATCACGCGTCGCCAATATTGCGTGGAGCGCGTCGGCGCCCGCGTCGCGTTGCAGCTGCCGCCACCGCGCGCGAACCTCATCCGGGATCTCCGGAACGGGGGACAACCCCTCCAAAATGGCCCGGAAGTAGAGCCCCGTGCCCCCGATGATGATCGGGCGGAGCCCGTCGGCCATCGCCCGGTCGAGCACCGGCTCCAGATCGCGGATGTATCGCCCGGTCGAGTAGGCCTCCGCACCATCAACGTGGCCGAACAGAGCGTGCGGAACGGCAACTTCATCGGTCGCCGACGGCCGGGCGCTCAGAATGCGCAAATCGCGGTAGACCTGCATGCTGTCGGCGTTGATGATCAGCGAGGGACGTTCGGCTGCCCGCATCATCGCGTAAGCCGATTTGCCCGAAGCGGTCGGCCCGAACACCAGCAATAGCGGGGTTCGGAACCGCATTGTATGCTCTGGCAGTTTGCTCGGCGCATTCGTCAAGGCAGCGGTCCAGCACATTCGGTTTGGTTTAACGGCAGGCGAACGGGAAACACATGATCATACCCAATCTGATGGTCTCGGACATGGCACGCTCGCTCGCGTTCTACCGGACAGGTATCGGCCTCGACCTCGTCATGGCGATTTCGGGCGACCGGCAGGTGCTAGCCGAAACCGATGGGAGCGACGCCGCATTCGCGATCCTAAGCGGTGTCGGCGGCCAACTGATGTTGCAGTCCATCTGGAGCTTGCGCGCCGAGCTTCCGACCTTGGCCGCCACGCCGGCCTACACCGGCACAATCTACATGCGTGGCATCGACCCGCGCCCAATCGCCAAGCGGCTCGACCCGGCCCACATCGTCAAGCCAATCGAGCTTCAGTGGTATGGCATGCTGGAACTCTATGCACGCGATCCCGACGGCTATATCGTCTGCCTCGCCATCGCCGACGGCCCCCCGGTGGCGTGATGGCTGCAAACTTAGTGAATATGGGATCCAGCTCGACCCGCTCACCCCGCCGCTGGTAGGACCCACTTGTCGCGCATGGTGACGAGTTCCTCGGCAGCACTTGGATGCAGCGCCATGGTGCGGTCGAAGTGGGCCTTGGTCGCGCCCATACGCATGGCGATCGCCGCCATCTGCACGATCTCACCGGCGTCCGGGCCCAAGACGTGGCAGCCGAGGACGCGATCGCTGGCAGCATCGACGACCAGCTTCATCAGCATCCGATCCTCGCGGCCACCCATGACCGCCTTCATAGGCCGGAATCGCGTCTTATAGATATCGACTTTGCCGACCACACGCCGCGCGGCCTCCTCGGACATCCCGACAGTGCCGATTTCAGGCGTCGAGAACACTCCGGTCGGTACCAGCTCGTAATCCGCGCTCCACGTCGTCGTGCCGAATAGATAGTCGGCGAACGCGTGCCCTTCACGGATCGCGACCGGTGTCAGCGCCAGACGGTCGGTGACATCGCCCACGGCGTAGATCGTCGACACCGAGGTCCGGCTGTCGGCATCGACCATCACGCGGCCGTTGGCGCCGAGCACCACGCCGGCCCGTTCGAGCCCGAGACCTTCGGTGTTGGGATACCGTCCGGTGGCAATCAGGACGGCATCGCATGTGATCGACGTACCGTCGGTGAGCTGGACGATACGTTGCGCACCTTTGACCGTAACCGCCGCAACCTTGGTGCCCATCCGCAAATCGATGCCGCGCCCGCGATAGGCCGCCATCAGATCGTCGCGGACATCCTCGTCGAAGCCGCGCAGCAGTTTGTCGCCGCGATGGATCATCGAGACCTCGCTTCCCAAGCCGCGGAAGATACCGGCGAACTCGACCGCAATATAGCCCGCGCCGACGATGACGATCCGCTTGGGCTGGCGCTCGAGATGGAATACCTCGTTCGACGTAATCGCATGCTCCAGGCCGGGAACAGCGGGGTCGTAATGCGGGCGCGCGCCGGTGGCGACGAGGATGACCCGCGCCGTTACGGTATCACCGGTCGCCGACAGATAGAGCCGGCCCGGAGCCTCGACCACCGCGCGGCTCTGGAACAATGTGACGCCGTTCTTGTCCAACGTCCGCCGGTAGGCCGCCTCCAGCCGCGAAATCTCTGTTGCCGTGTTGGCCGTCAGCGTCGGCCAATCGAACACGGGCGGCGTAGCGGTCCAACCAAATCCGGCCGCGTCGGCAAACTCTTGCGGAAACCGGCTGGCGTAGACGAACAATTTCTTGGGCACACACCCGCGGATCACGCACGTGCCGCCAACGCGATATTCCTCCGCGATTGCGACCTTGGCACCGTGGGAGGCCGCAATCCGGGCAGCTCGCACGCCGCCTGAGCCAGCGCCAATGACGAACAGATCGTAGTCGGCGTCGTGCCCGTTCGCGCCCCCCCTGGCACCCTCTGCTGTCTTCACGACGGCCGCTCCTGCTGATCGTCATCAACCTCGAACTCGGCGGCGTCGTCGGCGTCATCCTCGGGCACTAGCACGTCGACGCCGGTTGGACCGCCGATGATCGCCATCTCGGCGATCCCGAGGAACAGCCCGTTATCGACCACGCCCGGAATGCCGCGTAGGACGTCATCGAGCGCCTCGGCATCGGAAATGCTGCCAAAGGCGCAATCGAGGATCAGGTTGCCATTATCGGTAACGAACGGCTGCCCATCGGCTCCGATCCGCACCTTGATTGGCCCTTCACAGCCGATGTCCGACGCCAAAGCTTCCACCATCATCAGCGTCGAAGCGGCCCCGAAACGGACGACCTCGACCGGAAGCGGGAACGCGCCCAGCCGCTCGACGACTTTCGAGACATCGGCAATGACAATCATCCGGTCGGACGAACACGCGACGATCTTCTCGCGCAGCAACGCGCCGCCGCCGCCTTTGATCAGGCGCAGGTCGGGGTCGATCTCGTCGGCGCCGTCGATGGTCAGGTCGAGGATCGGTTCCTCGTCCAGGGTTGCGAGGCGGATACCGAGCGCGCGGGCCTGGGCTGCCGTCGCCTCTGATGTCGGGACGCACAGCACGTCGAGCCCGGCCTTGACGCGCTCGCCGAGCAACAACACGAAACGCGATGCCGTCGAGCCCGTCCCCAGACCGAGCTTCATGCCCGGCTCCACGAACGTCAGCGCGCGTTCAGCCGCCGCAAGCTTCCAGCTGTCTTCACCCGCCATGACGCTCTGTCCTTTTTTCGCGTTGCAACTACGCTCCGGGTCGTGCCCGGCGTAAACGCCAGCAAACGCCAGCGCGACTTGCGCGTGGTACTCCGTCGCCACCACCGGCACCATGGGCATGATCAACTCGCGCGATCTGCCGCCATCGGCAAGTGCTCAGTGATCATCCAACTGTCACATGCAAGAGTTACGTGTTAAGCTTGGTAAATATTAATGCTTTGAGACGGGTGTCATGCTTGCAAGCGATATGAAGGCGTCACCGGAATTCAGCGAGGCCTCCCGCCAGATATCCAGCGTTTGGGAGCAGGCAAGTCCAGAATTGCGGACTGCCATCCGGGCCGCGTTCGATCAGGCGTCCGACCGGCAGTCGTCCTACGTCAATAAATTGCACCTTCTGCTGGCGTTGCTGAAGGACGGCCGCGTTCGCTCGCATGTGACGCTGGCGGAGCGCGACATCAACAAGATCGAGCTGTTGATTACAGAGAAGCTTCGCATCAGCGGTCCGCACTTCGACCAGCCAGAAGGCGCGGCCCAATCCAACACCCCAAAATGGGGCAACGACTTCCTCGCGCTGTTGAGCGATGCGGCCAACAAGAAGAGGCACTATCGCCATCCGGCGATCGACGTGTGGCTGGTGTTCGACCTGCTGGCTTGCGACACCGACCTCAAGGGCAACCTCACGTATTCGCAATCGGGTTACGCCAACGACCACGACGTCCGCATCAACGAGATCAGCGAACTGACCAAGGACCGTCAGGCCGAGGTCAACCAGCTGAAGTCGGACGTGCGCGACCTGGAATTGGCCAACCAGCGGCTCAAGGGCGAACTCGACCAGACGCGGGCCGAATTCAAGACGCTGGCGGCAGAATTTGCCCAGGTCCGGCAACAACTGGTCAAGATCCCCGGTGTCGAGCAGCGGCTCGGCCAAACCGAGCAAACCGCACAGCAACTGATCGATGCCTATAGCTACGTTCGTGGCGCGCTCGACAACAACGGCAATTTGATGAACGCGCTGTTCGCCAACCTCCGTCCTACGCCGCCGCCCGCGCAGACGGCGATGGCCACCGCCCCGGCACCAGAACCCGAGACCAACGGCTGGTTTGGCCGCAAACGCAGGTCCGAACCGACACCGTCGGCGCCGCCTGCAGCGATGCACGCTGCCCCGCCCGCCAATGCGCCGACTGGAGCGCCCGCAGGTGCTGTCGTGCTCAATTCGCCTGTTACCGTTCCGCAAACCGCCCCTCAGGCCGCCGCGACTGCGATATCGAGCCATGTTCTGGGCATTCCGTCGGTGCGAGCGCCAGCGCCTGGGATGGCATCGGGGGCGGCACCTGGGCTGCCGAACGGGATAGGGCACCACGGCCTCCCATCTGCCGCAGCGTCGTCCGCCATGGCACCATCGGCAGCTGCCCAGCCTTCAGCGACCTTTACTTCAGCAAACCCGTCGGCCAACGGCATCAAGCCGCCCGCACCTGCCGCAGCACCCCCGCAAGCCGCAGCGCCTGGCGCCAACGGCTCGGCGAACGGGCTGACGAACGTCGCCACGAACGGGGGGGCACCAGGTGGACAGTCACCAGCTCCTGCAGCCAAACCGCTCGCCATGGTCAAGGCTTAGCCGCCGGACAAATTGGCAATATCAGAGGCGGATCAATCGCCTCAACGGCGGCGGCGACTGGTCCGGAACACGCCGTCGGCACTCATCAAAGTCGCCAGGATGCCCTCGCGCAAACCGCGATCGGCGACGCGCAAATCCTCGGCTGGCCATTGCCGCAACAGCGCTTCGAGAATCGCACACCCTGCGAGCACGAGGTCGGCGCGCTCGCGGCCAACGCAAGGCTCGGCAATGCGCTGTTCATGGGTTCGGGCCAATAGGCTCGCGGTGACGTCCTGAGCGTCCTTGACCTTGATCCAGCATCCGTCGACTTTCGCTCGGTCGTAACGCGGCAGCCCGAGCAGAATGCCAGCCACCGTGGTCACCGTACCCGACGTTCCGAGCAGATGGCGGTTGCGGTTCGCAATGCGGGCACCGATGCCATGCTCGCTCTCGAAAGCTGCGAGCATCGTCCCGACATGGTCGACCATGGCCTCGAAAACGGCAGGCGTGATGTCGCCGGAGCCGAACGTTTCCGCCAATGTCACGACGCCCACGGGCAGCGACGTCCACGCCAGCATGGCGTCATCGGCTTCCTGTTGCGTCAGGAACGGCACCGGGCCGCGCCGCCGCTGACGCGTCAGATCGAGCCACACGACTTCGGTCGAGCCGCCACCAATATCGAACACAAGAACGAAATCGGCCTCTGGATCAATCAGCGTCGAGCAGCCGGCGACCGCAAGGCGAGCCTCCTCTTGGCGCGAGAGCATCTCGAGGTCGAGCCCGGTCTCGCTCCTGACCCGATCGAGAAAGTCCTGCCCGTTGCCAGCGACACGACAGGCTTCTGTCGCGACGAGACGGGCCCGCGACACACGGTGGCGGCGGATTTTTCCCGCGCAAACCTTCAGTGCATCGATCGTGCGGTCCATGGCGATGCGTGACAGCGCGCCCGATTGGGTCACCCCTTCGCCCAACCTGATGATGCGGGAAAAACTGTCGATGACCCGAAATCCGCGCCGCGTTGGCATCGCCAGCAGCAAACGGCAATTGTTGGTGCCGAGATCGAGCGCGCCATAGACGGCGCTGTCGGAATCAGCGGCCGCAGATCGAGAATTCGACTCGGCTGCAGGCCGGTGGCCGTTTAGAGCGCCCGCGCCGTTGAAGCCGATACCGTTGACTGAGCTCGTACCGTTGCCAGAGCCAGTCCCGTTTACTGCGCCTGCGCCGTTGGAGGGAGGGGTGCCGTAGCCCGTGCCGTTGACTGAGCCCGCACCGTTGACGGAGCCTGCCTCGTTGCTGGTCGCCTGCGGCGTGTCATCGGGGGGCAGCAACACAATTTGCAATTCGAGCGCAGTTCCGGGTGTGCCAGCCGTTTCATCGGGCACCGCGTCAGGCGCATCAAGGTCGCCCGGAAAATCGGGAGTTTCAGCCACAGTGTTCCCCAGTGCCCGGCGGTTAGGCCTCGATCGAGGCCACGTCTTCGGGCGTTCATCTGGTTAAAGTTGCAGCATTGATACCACACTCGGCCGCGCGGTCAAACTCCTGTCACATAATGATCATGAACAGCGCTCAGTTGGCCAGCGCTCACCGTGCGGGGGAAGGCTTACCGGTCGGCGCGCTCACGCCTGCCACAAGATCGACAGCGCGCTTGCCGATTGCCGCCGTCGCACCGCTCGCGACAAGATAGCACAGACCGACCAACATCAGGGCAAGCCCGAACAGAAAAATTGCGCGCGGCTGCCGCCGCAGCGCGAGCCATAGGACGACGTAGGCCGGCACACCGAGCACGACGGTCCCCACGGCACTCATTGCGAGATCAGGCATAGGTTCAAACCCCCGTTGCGGCCAATACGGACCGGCCCGTTTCGAGCCACGCGCAGCCGCTGTGTGGGTAGCCGCATAACCGAGCGCCGTCGAGGACGTTGAACAATCCGGCGCTCAGCTGTCCGCCTGGAGTATCGCGATCCGCTCGCCGGCGTGCACGGCCCGCAACTGGCTCACATCGTCGACAGCTTCGGCCCAAACGTTACTAGCGCCCGCGAGCCGGATTTCGCCCATCTGCGAGATCGGCGTTGGCCCGAAACCGATCGCAATGGCACCACCTTCTGGCCAGAACGTAATCTCGCCGGGCCGAATGACAGCTTTGGCCTCCGGCTCGATCGGGCTGGCGACGACGGTGTCGAAATAGACCTCATGCCCCCACGTCCGGGCCTCGGCGTAGATCGGAAGCGCGGCCCAGATGCGGTCGGCGGTCGGTGTGTCGAGCAGCCGCGCGCGAATCGCAATGTCGACAACCCGGATCACGATCTCGCGCATCGAACGGCCCTCGTTAAGCGGTACGCCGATTTCGGGGCGCGCCCGAACCGGAACATGGCCGCGCTACACTAGGCCGGTGGCGGGCCAAACACGAGCACTGCGTTGAGGCCACCAAATGCGAACGAGTTCGACATCGTGTATTTGAGAGGTTTTGCCCGGCCGACGTTGGGAATGTAATCGAGATCGCAATCGGGATCTGGATCGTTGAGGCCGACAGTCGGTGGCATCCAGCCGTCTTCCATGGCCTTGAGGCAGGCGACGGCTTCGATGCCGCCACCAGCTCCGAGCGGATGACCAGTCATTGATTTGGTCGAGGACACCGCCAGCTTGTAGGCATGCTCACCAAACATTGCCTTGATGGCGTTGGTCTCGTTCTTGTCGTTGATGGCGGTCGCGGTGCCGTGGGCGTTGATGTAGTCGATGTCTTCAGGTTCCAAACCGGCATCGGCCAGCGCCAGACGCATCGCGTCCAACGGACCATCGATGTCGGGGTTGACCATGTCCTTGCTGTCAGACGTCATGCCGAAGCCCTTGATCTCGCCGAGGATCTTCGCGCCGCGTGCCTGAGCGTGCTCCAGGCTTTCGATCACCAGGATGCCGGCACCTTCGCCGAGCACGGTGCCATTGCGCTTCTTGTCGAACGGGAAGCAGCCCTCGGGCGACAAAACGTGGAGCGCCTGCCAAGCTTTCATCGTCCCGTAATTGATGACGCATTCGGACGCACCGACGATGGCGACGTCGACAAGACCGTGACGGATGTAATCCCGGCCGATCCCGACGGCGTGCGCTGCGGTTGAGCATGCCGAGCAGGTCGCAAAGGTCGGACCCTTGACGCCGAATTCGATACCGACGTGAGCCGACGCCGACGAGCCGATGATGCGCAACAGCGTCAGCGGATGGGTGATTTTCTTCTTGTGGCGAAACAGGTCGCGATAGGCGACTTCGTAAGTGACAAGACCACCAGCGCCCGAGCCGATGATGCAGGCTGTGCGCGAGCCGTTCACGAACGGCACGTCCAGCCCGGACTGCTTCACGGCTTCGTCGGCCGCTGCAGCGGCAAACCACGAATAGCGATCGGCGTGGAGAATGATCCGGTCGCGCTTGAAATGCCGAAGGCGGGACTTGGGGTCGAACTCTTTGACCTGGGCCGCAATCTTGATCTTGAGGTCCTGCTCGTCTTCCTCAGGCAAGCCTTCCAGCTTCGAGATCCCGCACTTGCTCGCGCGCACGCCCGACCAGAAGTCGTCGACCGTGGTGCCGATTGGGGTCACGGCACCCATGCCGGTGACGACAACGCGCCGGCCGTTGGTGGTCTCACTCATACTCTTGTCCTGTCATTACGTCGGCACGGCGCACGCGCGCCAAAGCCCTCTACGCTTACGAAAGCTTACCTGTGCTTTCGCGCGTAAAACGCGGCATCGATCTCTTCCACGGTCAATCTTCGAGCGTGTGGCAGACGCAGCCAGCGTCAGGCTTTTGCGGACTGCTTTTCGGCAATCAGCGATTTCACGCGTTCGACAACGGTGCCAACGGTCTTGAAGTCACTGACTTCTTCGTTGGCGTTGTAGGGGATCTCGACCTGAAAACTGTCCTCGATGTCGAACACGATCATCGCGAGGTCGATCGATTCGATCTTGAGGTCGGCAAGTGCAGTATCCGCCGAGATCGTATCGGTCGGTTCCTTCATATGCTTCTTCAAGATGTCGATGATTTTCGTCGTAACCTCGTCCATACAGCCTCCGGCCCCGCCCATGTCGCATGTGCGAGTAGTTGATATCATTTCGTTTTAGTCCACGACGGCGCGGACTACAACCGCCCGGTGAGATAACCGTTAATAGTTTCCAAGTCCACAATGCGCTGAAACTCCGATCGCTCGGTGGCAGCAAACGCATCCGCCGCACAGTGTATATCACACACCGCACGTTCAGCCCAAGCGGGCTAACGATAGAGGTCGGCGCGCGTCGGTGGCAGTGGTGACTTGCGCTTGGCCGACTTGGTAGCGACCGTCTGAAACAGACGCAGCGTGCCGCGTGAGAACGCCAACGACACGCCAGCCAGATAAGCGACCCAGATCCTGTACTTTTCCTCGCCGACAAGCTCGATAGCGCGTGTCTGTTCTGCCGTCAGCCGCTCGCACCACAACTTGCACGTGCGCGCATAATGCTCACGCCAGCCCTCGACGTCGTGAACCTCGAACCCGGCCCGCTCCATCGCGACGATGCTGTGGCCGATATCGTCGAGTTCGCCGCCCGGGAAGATGTACTTTGCGATCGCGCGTTGCTCTGGCCGCATTGGGCGCCGACCACCGAGCATGGCCGGTTTGGGCGCGCGATGGGAGATAGCATGGTTGAGAAAGATGCCGTCGTCCGACATCAAGCTTCGGACTTTCTGCATATAGGCCGGGATGTTCGCGAGCCCGATGTGTTCGTACATGCCGATCGAGGCGATCTTGTCGAACTGCCCGGTCATCGACTTGTAGTCGCAATGCTCGATTTTGACCACATGGTCGAGCTTGAGCCGCTTGACCTTGTCACGCGCAAAATCGAGCTGTTCGTCAGATAGCGTAATGCCGGTTGCCGTCACGCCGTAGGTCTTGGCCGCGTGGCACACGAGGCCACCCCAGCCACAGCCGATATCGAGCAATCGGTCGCCGGGCTTGAGCCTCAGTTTACGGCAGATCATATCGAGCTTGTCGGCCTGCGCGGTTGCAACATCGTTGCTCCACTCGCGGAAGTAGCCGCACGAGTAGACCATCTCGGGATCGAGAAACAACGCGTAAAAATCGTTCGAGAGGTCGTAATGGAAGCGGACATAGGCTTCGTTATCGCGCGACGCCTTCCGGCCGACGATGTCGCCGCCAAACCCCTGATCGCCGCTTGCCACGGCGCCGCTGCCAGCGAGCAGAAACGGCCGCAGCTGCCACAATAGCTGGAGCTTGTTCAGGTCCTTGGCGCGAATGCTGCGGCCCGAGCGGTTCAGTTGCTCGCCAAAATCGATCAGCGTACCGCCCGCAAAATCAATGTCCTTCTCGACATAGCGGCGGATGACATTATCGAGAGTCGGCCATCGCAGCAGAGCACCGATGGCGCCGGGCGAGTTCAGAACGATCTCGAATGGCCCGGTGACGTTCTGACCAAGCGGCAACCGGGTCCCGTCCCACAGGCGCACCGACGCATCCAAGTCGAGCGTGCGAGCGGCCTCGGCGGCGATTTCACGTGCAGCGGCGAGCTGTTTCACGTTGTTGCCCATCGCGCCCTACTAAGCTGGAGTTGCATCCAATTGATCACCCGTGCGGGCCGCAGTCACGACATACGCGGGCGCGTGATCACGCCGAGACGGGCATAATCGCGATAAAGGTGCTGGAACGCCAGCGCGCCGCCGCCCGCTTCCGCAACCTTTGCCATCTCGGCCTCGAGGTCATCGCGCGGCGATACGGAAAACTTGGCGAGCCAAGCCTGTAGGCCGCGCTTGAACAAGGCCGGAAAGCCCGTCTGCTGGCCGAAATCCACGATGTGGAGAGCGCCGCCTGGTTTCACGGCCTGGAAGCCTTCGCGCACCGCATCGCGCCACGGCGGGATCATCGAAACCGAATACGAGATATAGACCCGGTCGAAAGCGGAGACGCCGAACAGCGCTTCGCCCGAAAAGTTCGACGCGTCGCCCTGGGTCAGCGTGATGCGGTTCGACAGCCCGGCGCGGGCGACATTCTCGGTCGCCGTCGCCAGCATCATCCGCGAAATGTCAAAGCCGTAGAAGCGCGCGTTCGGGTAGCGCTTAGCGGCGAGGATGAGGTTGCGACCGGTACCGCAGCCGATTTCAAGCACCGTCCCGCCGTCGGGGACCGCCAATCCGTCGATCATCCGGTCGCGGCCGAGCAGATAGAACTTGCGAGTGATGTCGTAGATGTACCGCTGATAGCGGTAGATCCCGTCCATATGGTCGGCGTGGCTACCTGGTCCTGAAGCCACAGCGCTCAGCCCTGGAACACGTAGAGGTGGAATCCGCCATAGATCGACGAGCGATCCTTCGCGGTCCATTCCTTGGACATCTGCGGGTCGTAGCTAAAGCGGTTCAAAATTGCGTCGGGCACGCGTCCGGGCAGGATCGTGTCCTCGCCAGCGGTTCGGAAAATGACGCGGCTGCCGGGCTTCGATGTACGGACGATCTCGGACCACAGTTCGGTCAACTGCTCGTCGGTCATCCAGTCCTGGGCGTCGAGCAGCACGAACGCGTCGCACGTGCCGACCGCTTGACTGGCGAGATATTCCGTAAACGAGCGGTGCAGAATTTCGATGTTGGGCGCCCGCGCGCGAACATTCTCGAAATTCTCACGCTGGAGGTATGGCGGAAGCGGGCCGGCGCCACCGCTCGCATAACGGCGGCCGAATGCCTGCCACGCGAAATAGTTGTCGGCGAAATCGAAATCGCAGCATAGCCGTTCCGTGCGCTTGTAGAGCACGTCGGCCATGTGCTTCTCGTTGCCCTTCAACGCCTCGAATTGCGCAGGCGGAATGCCAAGCCCGAACAGTGCCGAAGGCCGCTCGCACAGCCACCGGATGTGCGGCTTTTGGAATAGCGGACCGATCTCGGCATCGAAAATCGCGCGCTGCTCAGCGCGTGATTTGGCCTTCAAGATCTTGCGCAAGTCGCGGCCATGGGCGCGCGCGAGGGCATGGCCCGCGCCAATGAAGCGGCCAAGCAGGCCGTGGCGATAGATGTTGTTGGCGAAATACGAGATGCGCTTGCGGCCGAACTTGTCGCGCGCCTCCCAGTAAGCCCGTGTCACGGAGTCGAGATGCGGGGCAAGATACCGCTCGTAGGCGGTGATATTTTCCGGGCTGTCGGCCTCGGCGAAGAAGCGGTGGAACGCCTCGTAGTCGGGGAGCTTGCCAGCAGCGCACGCCTTGAGCTTGTTCAACGCCACGTGAGCGGGGTTGAGATCGACGCCCGTGACGCGGATGTCCACAGCCGAAACATAACTGTTGATATTGCAGCCACCCGACATGATCGCGACGAGATGCTCGCCGGGCTGCAGCTTCATCGCGTCGAGATCGATGACCGGGTCTTCCCAGATTTGCGGATAGACGAGACCTGAGAACATCGCTGTGAAAACGCGTTCGGACATGCCGGCGCGAGAGGTCACCTTATGCCGGTGAACGGCCTTTTTAAGCCGGACGTTGCGTTGACTCGTGCCGCCGTCAATCGCGTCACCATTGGCGGCATTCCGCGTCACTGCCATTTCGTCCTCGCTGGATTATTTCAAGATTGCCGGTCGCGACGATGCGTTCCGCACGGCTCCATGAGACCGGTCAACGTTTCTGGAGATCGGTCCCGTCACAAGCGCCATAGCAAAGACCGCATCGCGACGCCACCGCGCCTCCGCAGTTGCATTGTCGCGTGTGCCCTTAGATGGTGAAGCTCGTGCCGCAGCCGCAAGAGGCTGTCGCATTGGGGTTTTTGATCAGGAACGACGCTCCGATGAGGTCGTCGACGAAGTCGATTTCAGACCCCGCGAGAAATCCGACCGACACGGGATCGATCAATACACGCGCGCCATTGCGTTCCAGCACCACATCGTCGGGATCGGAGGCACCTGTCAGGTCGAATTTATACTGAAAGCCAGAGCAACCGCCACCTTCGACGCTGATCCGCAACGCGGTTGCAACGTCCGCTCGATTGGCGCCGATCGCGAGGATGCGGTTGGCCGCGCGTTCCGATAGAGTAATGGACGGGTTCGACATTGCTGCATCGCCTCTTGGTCGCAGCGCCAGGGTGACAGCGTTGCATCTTCCCACCAATATAGGAGCCGGGCAGTAATAGTCAAATTTGGCCAAGCGTGCGTGTCAAGCGTGCGTGTAAAGCCCAAACGTTCGCGTAACCTGACACCCGGCCCAGCCGAATCAGCCGATATTGGGCGTCCTATGTCCTCACCCTTATCCGCCGCTGCCGATGATCCGCTGCCCCCCATCGACATAATGGGCGCGGCCGACAGCCCGCGCGACTCCGGCTACGGCGAGAACCTTATGGCGGGCGAACGCCGCCCGTCATATTACGCAGCAAACGCCGTCGCCTCGCGCGGGCGCAAGACGCCGGAGCACGACTGCCCGACCCGCTCGCCGTTCCAGCGTGACCGCGACCGCGTTATCCATTCGAGCGCCTTCCGCCGCCTGATCCACAAGACCCAGGTCTTCGTGTTTCACGAAGGCGATCATTACCGCACCCGTCTCACCCATACCCTCGAAGTCGCCCAGATCGCCCGGACCATGGCCCGGCAGCTACGGCTGGATGAGGATCTGGCGGAGGCTCTGGCGCTCGCCCACGACATTGGCCATCCGCCGTTCGGCCACGCCGGCGAGCGCGCGCTCGACACCGCGATGGCGAGCTACGGCGGTTTCGACCATAACGCGCAGAGCCTGCGGCAAGTGCTGTCGCTCGAACGCCGCTATGCCGCGTTCGACGGCTTGAATTTGACCTGGGAGACGCTCGAAGGGTTAGCCAAACACAATGGCCCGGTTCCGCGCGCCTCCGCCGTAACCAAAGTCGTACGCGGCGTTGAAGCTTGGCATAGCCTCGATCTGCACTGTTTTGCCTCGGCCGAGGCGCAAATCGCGGCGATCTCAGACGACATTGCCTACCTGACCCACGACGTCGACGACGGCCTGCGCGCCAAGCTCGTGACGATCGACGATCTCAAATCAAACCGTCTGACCGCTGACTTTGTGGCACTCACCGCCGCGCTTGCTGGCGGCAAGGACCGTCCTCACGATGCCGGCCGCCGGGCCTACGAAATCACCCGCCGGATGATCACCGTGATGATCGCCGATTGCGTCACGGAGAGCCGCCACCGCCTTGCGGAACTGTCGCCCGATGGCCCCGACGACATCCGGAGTGCGGGCCATGCAATCGTCGCGTTTTCAGAGCCGATGGCTGCCGATGTGGCCGAACTGCGCGCTTTCCTCTACGCCCGGGTCTACCGCCATCCGTGGGTGATGGGTGTCATGAGCCGCGCCGAGCGGATCGTGAGCGACCTGTTTGCGACCTATCTGGCGGACCCCGGCGCGATGCCGCCAGGGTGGGCCGAGATGGCAGATGGTCTCGATGTGTCGCGCCGACCGCGCCTCGTTGCCGACTATGTGTCAGGCCAAACAGACCGTTATGCAATCGAGGAGCACCGGCGGTTGTTCGACCACACGCCGGAACTCAATTAGCGTCCGCCCCGTTGACTGGGTCAATACCCTCGATGTCAGCGGTCGCCCGTTTTCTCAAGCGATGGTAGCGGTCAACACGACCTCGAAAGGGTAAATCGGATGTCGCAATGCCATCGGACACGCTGAACGCTCCCAAGCCGGCTTCGCGGGGCAAAGCCACGGCGACTGCGACGCCGCGCGCAACCGCAGTCGATATTTGGTATTGGCCACTCGACGTCGCTAGTGCCGGGCTCGATGACACGGTGATCAGCGCCGACGAACGCGTGCGCGCGGACCGTCTCCATAGCGCGGTGCACAGGTCGGCTTTTATTGCAGCCAGAACCGGATTGCGCACGGTGCTCGCAAGCTATGCCGGAGCCACGCCGGACGCGCTCGTCTTTGCCACCGGCGCCCACGGCAAGCCAGCGCTCGACGGCAGCGATGTTGGTCGAACCTCGGCGCTGCATTTTAACCTGTCGCATGCTGGCGGGTTCGCAGCGCTTGCCGTGTGCCGAACCCACCCAGTCGGGATCGACATCGAGCAGCCACGATTGGTCTCGCGCAACCTACCCCAGCGCTTCTTCTCCCCCGACGAGGCAATCGAGCTGGACCGCCTCGCCGACGGTCCGGCTTGGGAAGATGCGTTCTTCCGGATCTGGACGCGCAAGGAGGCGGTGCTCAAAGCGCTCGGGACCGGGCTGTCCCTCGATACCCGCACCTTCACCGTGTCCATCGGCAACACCGCGCCACTGACAGTTTCGGGGATCGAGCCAGAGGCCAGCGACGACCGGCTGTGGCAATTGATGAGCCTCGAGCCGCCCGGCCCCACGCATGTTGCAGCCCTTGCCGTGCGGTCCATCGACCAACCGGCGGTCACCTATCGACAATGGCGGCACAGAGCCACAGCTGGAGCGCCCGTCTAGCCAAACCGTCTAGTCGAACTGTCTGATCCAGAACCTTGGCGCCGCACCCGCCGTCGCCGAATGGTTCTCCCTGCAAATTTCCTTGGCGCGACGGGACCGACCGGATACGGCTCTCATCATGGCGAAACGCACCGCAGGCCCGGAAATCGAGCGCCTGATTCATCTTCTCGGACGGCTGCCAGGGCTCGGCCCGCGCTCGGCTCGGAAAGCGGCACTTGCGCTGTTGAAGCGCCGCGCCGATTTGCTTGGCCCGCTAGCGGCCGCCATGACCGACGCGGCAGCAAAAGTCGTCGCGTGCCAGACGTGCGGCAACGTCGATACCGTAGACCCGTGCTCGATCTGCGCGGAGCCGTCGCGCGATCCCAACTTGATCGTGGTCGTCGAAGACATAGGCGACCTGTGGGCGCTGGAACGCGCTGGCGTCGTGTCCGCCCGCTACCACGTGCTCGGCGGCAGGTTGTCTCCGCTCGATGGTATCGGACCCGACAAGCTCAACATTGCCCCCCTGATCGAACGGGTTGCGTCGGGCACGGTCAGCGAGGTTCTGCTAGCGCTCAATGCGACCGTCGAGGGCCAATCGACCGCGCACTACGTTGGCGAGCGTTTGTCCGCCTTCCCCGACGTTACCGTCTCGCGGCTCGCCCACGGCGTCCCGATCGGCGGCGAACTCGACTATCTCGATGAAGGCACGCTGGCCGCGGCCATCAAGTCGCGGCGGCGGGTCTAGAGGACACATGATGGACACAGAACCGGACGCACGTTCGCTGAAAAGCGGCGCGCCGGCGGATCAATCGGCCGCCACCACCAACTCGCCCGGTCTCCCACCTGGACGGACGCAACCCGGGGTGGCTGCGGTATTCGTGACCGGCTCGTTGCTGCGTCATATCCTGATCATGACCGGAACCGGCGCCTTCGGCCTTGTCGCCATCTTCATCGGCGAACTGGCGAACCTCATCTTTCTCGCCCAGCTCGGCGACGAGACGATCATCGCCGCGCTTGGCTACGCCAGCTCCATCGTGTTCTTTACGATCTCGATCGGTATCGGCCTGTCGATCGCCACGACGGCTCTGGTGTCACCGGCGATTGGTGCCCGTGACCGCGAGAAGGCACGCCGCCTCTCCACCCACTGCCTGATCGCGACCGCGGTGGTATCGACCATCGCCGGGTTCGGCACGCTGCTGGCCTCACCGTTTTTCCTGTCCGCAATGGGCGCCACCGGGCGAACGCACGACCTCGCCATGGGCTATCTGACGATCGTCTTGCCAGCACTGCTGCCGCTCGCCATCGGCATGTCGGCGACCGGCATCTTGCGCTCGGTCGGCGATGCACGCCGCGCCATGAACGTCACGCTGATGGGCGCCGTCGTAAACATCGCGCTCGACCCTCTCCTGATCTTCACCCTCGATCTTGGTCTGACGGGAGCCGCATATGCCATCGTGCTATCGCGGATCGCCGTAATGGCCATCGGGCTCTACGGCGTCATGCGGGTCCACGATCTTGCGGGGCAGCCGCGCTGGACGCCGTTTTTTGGCGATGTGGCAACGATTTCCGCGATCGCCGTGCCAGCGATCCTGACCAATATTGCGACGCCAGCATCCAACGCGTTCGTCACGGCAGCGATCTCCGGGTACGGCGACGGAGCGGTGGCCGGCTGGACCGCCATCGGCAGGATTGTACCGGTCGCGTTCGGGGCGATCTACGCGCTGTCGGGCTCGATCGGGCCGATTCTGGGCCAGAACTACGGGGCGGGCGAGATGGACCGCATGCGGCAAGCGTTCACGCTGTCGCTGTGGGTCACGGCGGCATTCACGGTCGCCGCGTGGTTGCCGCTTGCGATATTTGCCGAAGGGATCGCAGCGTCGGTTCGGGCCAGCGGAGACGCCGCAGCGCTCATCGTGCTGTTCTGCCGGTGGCTGTCGCCCCTGTTCGTGTTCTTAGGCGCGCTGTTTGTTGCCAATGCCGCGTTCAACACGCTCGGTCGGGCACCGCTGTCGACCGTTCTGAACTGGGCCCGCGCAACGGTTGGCACTGTCCCGTTCGTCGTCGCTGGCGGCTGGATCGGAGGGGCCGGCGGCGCCTTGGCTGGATGGATGACCGGTGGGATCGCCTTTGGCCTCCTCGCAGTGTGGCTGTGCTATCGCCACATGGACGAACTCAAGCGGCAGGCAGCGAGACGCACAGAGGTCGTGGTCGCAGGTTGAGGCCCTGGGTTCACAGCACCGCTCACGACCATGGGTCAAAGCCGGTCAGCCGACCAACAATGGCGTGTCGCGGTAGCAATCTCGAAGCGCGCCGATGTCGCCGATGACGGGCAAGTTTAGCCGCGTCGCAGGATCATCGATAGCCGCTGCGGACCAAGCGCCATCGTCGCCTCTGGACCACACCCGGCAGGCGATGCGGGCCTGCTCGATGAAGATCACGGCGACGCAGTGCTCATGCCGCGTGTAGTAGCCGATCTTGGCTTCGAGCGCCCACTCCTTGTCGTTAGGCGAGAGAACTTCCACGACGGCATAGAAACGGTTGGCATAAATTTGCCCAATCTCGACATCGCGATCGATGACGGTGACGTCGGGCTCGGGGTTGTATGTATAGTCGCCGCTCAACAACAGCCCAACCTCGCCGTCGGCCGCCCAATCGGGCCTGACGCGGGCGAGCTGGTCATCCAGCAGTCGGTTGATGTTCTTGCAGATCCGTTGATGGACCAGCGTCGGCGGTGGCATCATGGTCGGACGTCCGTCGATCAGTTCCCACTTCTCTTCTTTGGGACGGTCGTCTCGAAACGCCTGGAACACCGGCAGCGACAGCCGCCAGTGTCCGGTGTTGGGAGTTCCAGGATGTTCACCCGCCACGGTAAATCCTCATCCAACGGTTCGAACTAAAGCGTCCGCGCGATGGTTTCGACCGTGAAGCACTCGATTTCGTCGTTCTCGCGAATGTCTTGGTAGTTGGCGAACGCCATACCGCATTCCTGACCGACCGGCACTTCCTTCACGTCGTCCTTGAAGCGCTTCAAAATTGACAGCGTGCCTTCGTGGATCACGACCTTGTCGCGCAACAGGCGGACCTTGGCGCCGCGCTCCACGCGACCTTCGGTTACGAGACAGCCCGCGACCTTGCCGACCTTGGTGATGTTGAAAACCTGCTTGATCGTGGCGTAGCCGAGGAACGTCTCGCGTTTGGTTGGCGCAAGAAGGCCGGCCATCGCCTGCTTCACGTCATCCACGAGGTCGTAGATGATGTTGTAGTAGCGCAGTTCGATGCCCTGCTGCTCGGCGGCCTGCTTGGCCTGAGCGTTGGCACGCACATTAAAGCCGATGATGATCGCTTTCGACGCGTTCGACAGCGCGATATCGGATTCGGTGATCTGACCGACGCCAGCGTGAACCACGCGTGCCCCGACCTCGTCGTTGCCGACCTTGGCCAGAGAGCCGATGATCGCTTCGAGAGAGCCCTGCACGTCGCCCTTGATGACGAGGTTGAACTCTTTCTTGCCAGCAGCATCTTTGAACTGCTGCATCATCTGCTCGAGAGTGCGCGGCGAGCCCGACGTGCCGAGCGTCTCGCGGCGCTTGCGGACGCGATACTCGGTGATCTCGCGGGCTCGCGCTTCGTTTTCGACGACGGCGAACTGGTCGCCAGCCTCGGGCGCATTGTCGAAGCCGAGGATCTCGACCGGGACCGACGGTCCGGCGATCGGGACGTTGGCGCCACGATCGTCGATCAGGGCGCGAACGCGGCCCCAGGCCTGTCCGGCGACGACAATATCACCGACCTTGAGCGAGCCGCGCTGGACGAGCACGGTGCCGACCGGGCCACGTCCACGTTCGAGCTTGGCCTCGATGACGATGCCCTCGGCGGGACGCGCCGGGTTCGACTTGAGGTCGAGGATTTCCGACTGCAGGTGGATCGCCTCGATCAGCTTGTCGAGACCGGTCCGCTTCAAAGCCGAGACCTCGACTTCGAGCGTATCGCCCGACATGCTTTCGACGACGATCTCGTGCGACAGCAGTTCGGTGCGGACGCGCGACGGGTCGGCTTGCGGTTTGTCGACCTTGTTGATCGCAACGATGATCGGAACGCCAGCGGCCTTGGCGTGATTGATGGCTTCGATCGTTTGCGGCATGACGCCGTCGTCGGCCGCAACCACGAGGATCACGATGTCGGTCACTTTGGCGCCGCGCGCACGCATGGCGGTGAACGCCTCGTGGCCCGGCGTGTCGATGAACGTCACCTTTTCACCCGACGCCGACGTCACCTGATAGGCGCCGATGTGCTGGGTGATGCCGCCAGCTTCGCCAGACACGACGTTGGTCTTGCGGATGGCGTCGAGCAGCGAAGTCTTGCCGTGGTCGACGTGGCCCATGATCGTGACGACAGGCGCGCGCGTTTCGAGCGCGTCGACATCGACATCCTGGACGCCGACGAAACCGATTTCGACGTCGGCTTCCGACACGCGCTTTGCGGTGTGGCCGAACTCGGTCACGATCAGCTCGGCGGTATCGCTGTCGATCGTGTCGGTAATCTTGTGCATCTGCCCCTGTTTCATCAGGAGCTTGATGATCTCGACACCGCGTTCGGTCATGCGGTTGGCGAGTTCTTGGATCGTGATCACGTCAGGGATGATGACCTCGCGCACGATCTTGTCGCGCGTCTGGGTGATGCCCATCGCCTTGAGTTTTTCACGCTCGCGCTTGCGCTTCAGCGAGGCAAGCGAGCGCTCGCGATTGCGTTCGTCGAACGCGTTGTTGATCGTCAGCTTGCCACGAATGCGCGCGTCTTCGCCCGGCGGCTTGTTGGCGCCGGGACGTACGGGCTTCGAATAATCGATCGCGCCGCCAGCTTTCCTGCGCCGCGTATCCTCGTCGTCCACCGTGACCGGCTTGGCGACGGGCGCGCTGCGCGTCGGGCGTTTGATTTCGGTCGACGGGCTGCTGGGTGCGGGTGCTGCCACGACCGGGCGGCGATCTCGCGGGATTTCTATTCTCTGCGGTCGTCCAGCTTCGCGCGGCATATATGTGCCGCCGCCAGCACCAGTGGCGCCGCTGGCACCAGCCGCGCCTGCGCCATAGCTGCGCGTCCGATCGTAGGTTTGCGGGCTCGGGCGCGCATCGCCACGCGGACCATCGGGGCGTGGACCATCTGTTCGCGTGCCACGATAGCCGCCACCGTCTGGGCGGGGGCCGTCCGTGCGAGGGCCGTCGGTGCGGGCGCCGGCGTATCCACCCGGTCGCGGCCCACCGCGGTCGGGAGCGCCGCCTGGACCACCCGTCCGTGGGCGGTCGCCTTGGTAGCCCGTGCGCTGATAGCCGCCTGGGCGTATATCGCCCGGACGAGCCTCGGGAGACCGAGCGTCGGTCGAACGCGCATCGGCGCGTGGGGCTGATGTTGGCGGAACGCCGCGCGGTACGAAGGTCGAACCCGGAGACGTCGACGATGCGCTTGCGGGCGCCGCAGACGACGGGGCAGCGGCCGCCGGAGCCGTCGGCACGGCAGCGGTTGGCGCTGTGGCTTGCGTCGGCGCGGCCCGCACCGGTGCGGCTTCGGCCGATGGTGCTGATGGAGCCTGAGCAGCAGCTGTCACGACGGGTGCCACCGGTGCTGGCGCGACGACAGGCGCTGGCGGTGGCGCAACCGGCCTGTTGCGGGCCTCCTCCTCAGCGCGTGCGCGGTCGTCGATCTCGCGTTGGCGAGCCGCAGCGAGCGCCCGGGCACGGGCGTCTTGCTCGCCAACCGAAAGGGTGCGGCCTGCGCCGCTGCTTGGCCGAGGCTCGACCGGTCGCGGGGTCTCGCGCGGCGGCGAAACGCGCTCGGAGGCCGGAGCGAGTGCAATAGTTTTGGGCGGCGGGGCAGCGGCGGGGTTTTCCGGCGCGGCGTCGGGACCGACGATCCTGCGCGTTTTTTTCTTCTCGACAACGACCGGTTTCGACCGGCCGTGACTGAAGTTCTGCCTCACCTGACCAGATTCGACCGTCCGCTGAAGTGTCAGCGTTTTCCGCGGGGCAGCACCCGCTTGCTTGTCAGTCGAGTCCTTCGTTTCCGTCATTCTGTATCCGTTCTGAACGCGCCGATGCCGTGAGAAAATGCCAAAGCGGAGGCCTAGTCGCCGGCACTGGGGCCGACTTCGAGAGCCCGAACCGTCGAGGCCGAAACGACCGATGCCGCTGAAAACGCCGACCGCGGGGCTCGTGGAGGATCATCTCCATGAATTCCCCGTCGACATCCGTCCAGCAGCAACTTCAAGCTAAATCGAGTTCTCAATTTTGGCCACTGGTCGCACGAGTGACCACCGACCGCAACCATAAGGGTGCAACTCAGGAACAACTAAGCTCCAGAAGCCCTGAAACGCCGGAGGCGCTTCGCGGTCTCAAGCAGTCGTAGCGTTGCTCCACCTGATCTGAGACCAGCATGTACCACATTCGGACGGCCAATGGCCAAGCTCATTTCATCAATCGTAAGCTCGCGCACGATCACGCTGTCGAGATCGCCACCACCTTGACCACCAGAACGCCGTCCGGCGGACCCTTCGACAACAGCCTGATTGCGCGCCGTATTGAGCCTGCGGTCGAGCTTTTCCACACCATCGCGCGCCGCATCGATGCCGTGGAAAAGCGCAATGATATCATGGCTTTCGATCGATGCCGCAATCTTGGCGAAGCCGCCGACGACCAGCCCCGCTTTGTTGGCCAGACCAAGCCCGTCGATCAGGCGCCGGACAAGCAACGCCTCGACGCGGGCCGGGAGATCTGGCGGCGCGACGCAGGGCTTCTTTAAACTTTTGGCGAAGGCGTTTTTTTTCTGCGCGAGTTCGACCGCGCCCCGGCTTGCCTCGACCCAGACCCCGCGCCCAGGCAGTTTCTGAGCAATGTCGGGAACGATGGTGCCGTCGGGGGCTCGCACGAAGCGGATAAGGTCGACGACCGGGAACGACTGCCGGGATACGGAGCACGAGCGAACCGGGCCACTCTGGTTGCTCGGTTGCAGCCGGCCTGCCCCATCGGAACCGGCTCCGGATGCCGCATCGTCTGTGACGGTTGTTGCGCCGATTGCCCCGCCGCGCGCTCTCGGTGCGGGGTCGCCGGGGCCATCGTCGACAGAGAGATCGGGCCCGTCCGCGTCAACGTGCGCGGCATCCTCCGCATCGTCGCGAACAGCCTCAGCTCGATGAGCGTCACCCTGTTGAGGCTCGTCGCCAGATGGCGAGGCTTTGCCATCCGGTTCACGGCCGCAACCCGGCGCGTCTTCATTCGAGATGCCAGTCCCTCCGGTGCACATCACTTGGTTGTATCGGCCTCCGGAGTGTCAGGCTCCGCCGCATCGGTCTCGCTGGCGTCCGCACCAGCTTCGGCACCCGCCTCACCGTCGCCGTCGACGTCCTCGCCAGCACCGGCGTCTTCACCGGCCGCTTCCAGACCGCCATCGTCGGCTTGGCCTTCGCCACGGTGAGCCGCGAGGTCCTCGGCCGTGACCCAGCCGAGCGCGACGCGTGACGACATGATCATGTCTTCGACTTCCTTGCGGCTGAACTCGAGGCCCTCGAGAACGCCCTTGTGCTTGACGACATCACCCGGGCTCGGCCCGCGCTGGCGGCCGGGTGCCGCTGGCTTTTTGCGCTCGGTCCAACCGACGAGATCGTCGGTCGAGCAGTCGGCTAAGTCTTCCAAAGTCTTGATGCCGTTTTCGCCGAGCGTCACCATCAGTGCGGTGGTCATGCCGTCGATCTGGCGCAGTTCATCGGCCACGCCCAGTTCGCGGCGGCGGGCATCGCGCTCCGATTCGATCCGCTCGAGGTAGTCGCGCGCGCGGCCCTGGATTTCGGCCGCCGTCTCCTCGGTGAAGCCCTCGATGCTGGCCACTTCGGCCGGGTCGACGTAGGCAATTTCTTCAACCGTCGCGAAATCGACTGCGACGAGCAACTGAGCGATGACCTCGTCGATGTCGAGGGCTTCCATGAACAGCTGCGCGCGCTCGGTCCGCTCCTTGTTGCGCCGCTCGCTCTCTTCCTCGACGGTCAAGATATCGATGTTCCAGCCGGTCAACTGGGAGGCGAGGCGCACGTTCTGGCCGCGCCGGCCGATGGCCAGCGACAGCTGGCTTTCGGGCACGACGACCTCGATCCGGCCGGCCTCTTCGTCGAGCACGACCTTCTCGACCTCGGCAGGAGCCAACGCGTTGACGACGAACGTCGCCTGCTCCTCGTCGTACTGGATGATGTCGACCTTCTCGCCCTGTAGTTCGTTGACGACGGCCTGCACGCGCGACCCACGCATGCCGACGCACGCGCCGACCGGGTCGATCGATCGGTCCTTGGAGATGACCGCGATCTTGGCCCGGCTGCCGGGATCGCGCGCAACGGCCTTGATCTCGACAACGCCGTCGTAGATTTCCGGCACTTCCTGCGCGAACAATTTGGCCATGAACTCAGGCCGGGCGCGCGACAGGAAAATCTGCGGCCCGCGCTGCTCACGGCGCACGTCCTGAACGTAGGCGCGCAGGCGGTCGCCGAGGCGCACGTTCTCACGCGGGATCATCTCGTCGCGGCGCACGATGGCCTCGGCCCGGCCGAGGTCGACGATGACGTTGCCATACTCGACACGCTTGACCGTGCCGCTGACGATCTCGCCCACGCGGTCTTTGTATTCGGAGAACTGGCGGTCGCGTTCGGCCTCGCGGACACGCTGGACGATCGCCTGCTTGGCGTTTTGCGCTGCGACGCGGCCGACATCGAGCGGCGGCAGCTGCTCGACGAACGCGTCGCCGAGTTTGGCTTCCGCGTTGCGCAACTGCGCGTCGGCCAGCGAGATCTGCGCGTCGGGATTTTCAACCAATTCGGACACGGTGACGACGCGCGACAGCTTGGCTTCACCCGTGCGCGGATCGATGTTGCAACGGATGTCGTGATCGGCGCCGTACCGGCTTTTAGCGGCCTTCTGCATGGCCTCTTCCATCGCCTCGATCACGATCCGGCGGTCGATCGATTTTTCGCGCGCAACCGCGTCTGCGATCTGCAGGATTTCGAGACGGTTCGCACTGATGCCTGAAAGCGCCATGGGTGTCAGTCCTCCGGAGTTCCGTCGCGCTTGTCTGCGCCGGTTTTGTCTAAGTCGGATTGTTCTAGATCGGGTTCGTTTTCGTCATGATCGGGATCGTCGTGATCGGCATCGTCAGCGGCGAGATCGCCATCGTCACGGTCGTCTGCAACGAAGTGATCCGCATCGAGTGCATCCGCATCGAGTTCTGCGCCATCGGCCGGCAATCCCCGCTTGGCAGCCTTGGCCCGATTCAGCGCCTCACGAATGAGATCGTCGGTCAAAACCAGCTTTGCGTCTTTGATCAACCGGGCGGGCAAGCCGAGCACCTGTTTGCCGATCTCGGGCAGATCACATTCGATGCGCACCTCGCCGCCACCGGCAACCGCGCCATCGTAGCCGTCGAGCACGCCTTTGAACCGTTTGCGCCCGTCGACGGCTTCTGCAAGTTCGATCCGCGCCTCGAACCCGGCCCAATCCTCGAAGTCCGACGGCCGAACCAGCGGCCGGTCGATGCCTGGCGAAGATACCTCCAGCCGGTACGCACCCGGCATCGGATCGTGAACGTCGAGCAGCGGCGACACGTTGCGTGAGACCGTTTCGCAGTCGTCGATGGTAAACGTCCCGTCGGCCCGCTCGGCCATGATCTGCAGCGTCTTGCCTTCCTTGCCCGACACCGTGACGCGCACAAGACGAAACCCGAGATCGGCGATTGCCGGCTCGATCAGCGTTGCGACAGCCGCAGCTGGACCCGTTTCGACGATGAACCGCGCGCAAGCATCGTCCGTCGCCGCGTCGCCGCCGATGACGGGAGCCGCCGCATCGGAGCGCGTATTGCGAACGGGGTCGCCCGCTGGCGTCGCATCGGCCGACCGTTTGTCGGAGCTGTCAGTGGTCTTTGGCTTCGCCACGGGTGCGTTCAAGTCCGCTGGTTAGGGGGCGTGGGATGCGATCGTGCCGGTCCGGCAATACGACATAAGAATTTGTATAAGCCGGTGAGCAGCAGGGCCGTGAGGCCCCACCAACGAACAGTCCGGAATGTTTTGGATTGATCCCAACACTAAACTCAGCTTGCCCCCATTGCAAGCCAAAACATGATTTCTGCCGCAGTTTCAAGGCGTCGGGACTGCGCCCGCAAGCGACCCTGTCAGCGCGTCGATGCGGGCGGCAAGAGGCGGTCGAGGGTCGCAAGCAGGCCCTCGAAACTGGGCAGGACCGCATCGGCCCCCAGCTCGGCCAAGGGCAACGTGCTGTAACCGTGGGACATCAAGATGACCGGCAGACCCGCCGACCGCCCGGCGCCGAGATCGGCCTTACTGTCGCCGACCATCACCGCGCGGGCATGAGTTGCATCCGCTTCCGCAAGTGCGAGCCGGACCATATCTCCCGACGGCTTCAGCGGGACGCCATCCCGGGCGCCGACGATGGCATCGAAATGGCCGCGAATGCCAAGACCTTCGATGACGCAGTCGGCGAGCGCCTGTGGCTTGTTGGTGCACACCGTCAGATACCATCCCTGAGTGCGCAACCCGGCAAGGTTGCCAAGCACGCCTGGGTAGAGCTTCGTACCAACGCAGGGTGCGGCGGCGTAGGCCGTCTCGAATTCAGCGACCAACCCTATGGTCGCCGTGTCGTCGCCGTTGACCCCGTGTGCGGCAAGTGCGCGTTCTGCGAGCCGCCGCGCCCCATGTCCGACCATCGCAATGACGTCGGTGATCGGCAGTGGCGAAAGCCCGCGTAAGCCGAGAGCGACGTTCAACGCTGCGGCAATGTCGGGCGCGCTGTCGGCCAGCGTACCATCAAGGTCGAAGACGACGGCCCGAGATCGCGACATGAACCGCTCCGAAACACACGCCGGCAAGTCGCCAGCGTGAGCGTCTTGCCCAACTTAGCTCAATCGATCAACGGCAACGGTCGTGGTTCGCCACGATACCTCAGCCCGATTTTGACCGTGACCCGATTTTCACCGTGATGCGGCACCTCGGGCCTTTACCATCCCGATCAATGGTGACCGTGCCCAGAGGGTGGCGCTTGCGAGCCGACGGGAGCAGCCGGGAACTCAACGGCAACCCGGCCCGCCTTTTCGAACACGAGCGTACCTTTGACAATCGCGCCCGGCTCAACCGGCTTGTCGAGCCCCATGATCATGATGTGAAGCCCGCCCGGCTTGAGTTCAACCGTCGCGCCGGGAGCGATGACAATCTCGCTGACTTGGCGCATCCGCATCACGCCGTCGACCGCGGCCGTCTCATGAACCTCGGTCCGCTTTCCGCCTTCGAGTTCAGCAGCGAGAAGCCGGTCGGCGGCCGTCCCGGTGTTGCGGATCGTCAGGAACGCGCCGGCGTTCGGTGCGCCTGTTGGCGTTGCCCGCGTCCACGCGGGGCCGATTTCAAGCCCATTCGCCGTGGTCACGGTCTTTGCCGAAGTCGAACGGGGCTTGCCGGGCGCGACCTTCAACACGGGCGCTGGAAAGGCGAGTTTCGCATCGGACCCCGGCTGAGCGATCTCCGACCATGCGATCTCGCCGGTTTCACAGGTCTGCTTGACTGGAACCGGTAGTGCCGTGCCAGCAGCTACGCTTGGGCTGACCAACGCCTGGAACACGAACTCGTCGAAGTGCTCGTCGAGCAGGCGACCGCCCGACCAGACGATCTCGACAACGCCCTCGCCCACCATCTTGCCTTTGTAGCCTTCGACCGCAGCCGGGTAGGCCGCCTTGCGGGTAGCCAGTTGCCAGCCGGGCTTGGGCATCGGCTTCACCGACACAAGCCCCGGCGGGACCGTGATCGTGACAGCCGTGGTCGGCGAGCCTTGGCAGCCATGGGGAACCTTGACCACCGCCTTGTGGAAGGACCCGGAGGCAGCCTCGCCGACTTCAAGCGTGGCGTGAGCCGCCGCACCTGTTGGTGCGACGGCGAATACTGCCGTTAGTGTCACGGCCAGATTGCATAAAGTCTTCATGACATTGATCCTCACCATTTGTAGCGGAAGCTGCCGTAGACCGCGCGGCCATCACCAGGCTCGAACAAGGCACTCGCCGCGTTCGCCGACGTCGCGATGCTGGCGCTCGATATGTATTTTTCGTCCGTCAGATTGCGGCCTCGAGCGTCACCTGCCAGCGCTCTGCGTCAAAGCCAATCTTGGCGCCCCACAGCAGATAGGACGGCGCCGTCACCTGATTGCGGTTGTCGACATAAAGCCCGTCGGGCGACGCCTCGATATTGGGTCCAGCGTAGAACCCACTAGGGTGGCGATAGAGCACTTCGGCACGCACAAAGTGTTCCGGAGCACCGGGCAGCCGGTTGTCACCAAACGTCCGGTCGTTGTCAAAACGGAAGTCGCTGTAGGTGTAGGCCACGTTGAGCCACAGCGCATCGCGCGCGCTGCCACCGGACACGCCGAGACCGTCGAGCACACGGGCGCCAAAACCAGCTTCAACGCCCTGGTGGATGCTCTTGTCGAGGTTGACCTGCGTGCACGAGCCGGGCGTGCCCACGTTGAGACACTGAAACTCGCCATCGATCTCAGCACGGTAGACCGCAAGGTCCCAGGTGAGGCCCGGCGTCCGTCCGCGCGTGCCGACCTCGAACGTCCGCGCGATTTGCGGCCGCAGGCTTGTCGTCACGGTTGGCGTGATCGATATCTCGCTGAACGTCGGAGCCTCGATACTCTCGCTCCAATTGGCGAACAGTTCCGACGTTCGCGACAGTTCGTACAGAATGCCTGCGCGCGGCGAAAAGTGATCGTAGCTCGCAGAGCCGGTCTGGTTGCCATCGCGCAGAAAGCGGTCATTCTGCTCGCGCCGGGCGTCGAGATACTGCCCGCCGCCGATCAGAGCCAGCCCTGGCACGACGTAGAAGGCATTCTCGAAATAGAGGGAGCGATTTTCCGACTTCTGTTCCGCATCGGCGGTCGCCGCACCCCGCTGAGCTTTGACGTTGACGAACCGGCGGGCATCGGTCCGCCCGTCGTGGATGTTGGCACCGACCGTCAGACGATTGGCAAATCCGGCAATCTTTCGCGCATCGACGAGCCGGAGGTAGCCGCCAAAGTCGTCGGACGTGTTGTCGATCACCTGGAAGATTGGGTGGTACAGCGCACGGTCATAATAAAACGCACCCGCTTCCAGTGTGGTGCCGGGACCAAGCCGGATCGCCGTCTTGTTCGCGAGCCGGTAACTGTCGATGTTGCGCTGGTAGTCGTTGGCAAGATTGGCAGCCGCCGCCGTCTTCGGCGCAGCGAGCGCAATGGCACGGGTTACGGCACCTGGAATGCGCTGCTCGATGACGTTGGCGTTGAGATAAAAACGCGTCTCGATGTCGGGCGAAACGCGATACCCGACGTTACCACTGAACCGCGTCGATTCCGTTTGGCTGTGATCGCGAAAGCCGTCATTCGTCAGGAAGTCGGATGTGACGAAATAGTCCGCCGCGCCTGCCGCTCCACCGGAACTGATGGCAAGCCTGGCTAAGCCAAAGCTGCCGACGTCGATCCGCGACTCGAACGCGCTGGCGTCCCGGCCCGTCGGCGTCACGAAGTTGATTGCTCCGCCGAGCGAATTACCACCAAAGCGGAGTGCGTTAGCACCACGGTAAACCTCGATGTAGCTATAGGCGGTCGGGCTGATTTCCTGGAAATCGAAGCCGCCGTCTGCGGTGTTGATCGGAACCCCGTCGAGATAGAGCGAGAGCCCACGGCCGTGGAAGTTGCGCGACAGCCCCGATCCTCGGATCGAGATGCGGCTATCCTCGCCCCACTTCGGCTGGACGAAAACACCAGGTACGAAGTCGAGGGCATCTTTTGGCGTGCGGGCTGGCGTCGCGGCATAGTCCTCGCGCCCGACGACCGCAACCGCACCTGGCGTTGTTGCCAACTCCCGGCGAACTTCGCCGAGCGTCGGGACCGTTAGCGATTGCGAGCGGTTGGCTGGCACAGCGGTGGCCGTCGGTGTCAACGCCGATTGGCTGGCGTCCGGGCGTACCTGTGCAGGGCTGGCCGCCGCGACGGGCTCCGATGCTGGCTCAGTCGCTGGCGACGGTGTGGGCGACGTGGCAACCTTGGCAGACGTCGATGATGGTCGGCGTTCGACCTTGGCCGGCTTTGAAGCTGGCGATGGCGAAACGGCCGGTGGCGTGGCCGTGACCGGTGGCACCGTGGTTGGCGGCGTGGCGGTTTGAGCATGGGCGTGCGGCGACGGGCAGATAGCCAGGATCGCGCACCCGATGAGCAGGTGTCGGCTGAATAACATAATGGACCATGAGTCAGTTGCGACCATGCTCGCAGCCCGCAGGCTGGAGCGATCAGGACAAGTCAGGGAGATTCAACCCGCACGCAGAATTGCCGCAACGCAGACGTTGCAGTTATCGCATGAGGTTGAGTTGAGGAAGGTTCAGGCGTGCTCGGTTTCGAGCTTGACGGCAGCCGGTGGCCCTCGCGCGAACCATGGCGATACCCGCCGCGTCGGCGGTGCATGGTCGCGCAATGCCCGGGTGGCGGGTAGCGGGTCCGACCTCAAAACGATGGTCGCGTCATCAGCTACGGGAACCGCGACAGCGCCGCAGTAGACAGAGCAGATGGCGCACGAAGCGGGCCCCTCGGAGTTGCCCTCGCCAGCGTCGCTGTTGCCAGAGTCGCTGTTGCCCGTGTCGACATTCGTCCCATCGGCCGATGCGCCTGAGACAGGGATCTTGATCTCGACGGTCCGGCGGTCCCCGCTCTTATGGCAAATCGGGACGGTAAGCGTAATCTCGCCAGCGCTCTTTGCTTCGACAGCGGCGCGGAATGGAATGCCCGCCGACATGAGAACGGTCACGACGAGGTGCAGCGCGGCGAGCGCGCCAGCGAACAATCTCGTCTGTTTTTGCCTCATCCGTACGCGGATCCAACGGTCGTGCGATGCCAGATTAGGCCAGAACGGGGCAATCCCCACACCCAGCCTCAAGTTTCGAGATTAAGGCAATTGTTGGACGTGGCAAGTGCGGGGCTGTCACACACTGCGAGCTACTTTGCCAGCGCCGCCACGCCCGGCAATTCTTTGCCCTCGAGCCATTCGAGGAACGCTCCGCCCGCGCTCGACACATAGGTGAAATCCGCCGTCACCCCGGCCATGTTGAGGGCCGCGACCGTATCGCCGCCGCCGGCAACCGATACCAGCTTGCCCTCTTTCGTCAGGCGCGCGGCCTCCCGCGCCAGCGCAAACGTGCCGGTGCCGAACGGCTCGATTTCGAACGCGCCGAGCGGGCCGTTCCACATGACGGTCTTGCAGGTGGCGAGAGCCGCCGTCATTGCCGCGACCGTGACCGGCCCGACATCGAGGATCATGCCATCCGTCGGCAATTTATGAACCGACAGCACCTCGTAAGGCGCGCCGGCGGCGAACTCCTTGGCGACGAGCGCATCCGTCGGCAATACGACCTGCTTACCGCGCTCCTTCGCCTCGGCCATGATCTGGCGGGCGGTCGCATGGAACTCTGGCTCGGCCAACGACGAGCCCATGAACACGCCGAGCGACTGCAAGAAGGTGTTGGCCATGCCGCCGCCTATGATCAGCACGTCGACCTTATCGAGCAGGTTGGTCAGCACTTCGATCTTGGTCGAGACCTTGGCTCCGCCGACAACCGCTGCGATCGGCCGCTGGCCGTTGTCTGTCGCAAGCCGGATAGCGTTGATCTCTTCCATCATCAGGGCGCCCGCATAGGCCGGCAGCAGGTGGGCAAGACCCTCGGTCGAGGCATGCGCGCGGTGGGCGCACGAGAACGCGTCGTTGACGTAGATGTCGCCTAAACTCGCAAGCTGCGCGGTGAACGCGGGATCGTTCTTTTCTTCGCCCTTGTGGAAACGCAGGTTTTCCAGGACGACCACCCCGCCCGGCGCCAATTCCGCGATGGCAGTCTCCGCAGACGGTCCAACGCAATCGGCAGCGAACGCAATCGGCAGACCCGAAATCCGGGCCAACTCGGTAGCGACGGGCGCGAGCGAGAACTCGGGGTCCGGTCCGCCCTTCGGCCGGCCGAAGTGGGAGACCACCACGACCCGGGCGCCGCGTTCGGACAGGTCGCGCAGGCCGGGTATGATCCGCTCGAGACGCGTCGCATCGGTGACCTTGCCGCCCGCTGCTGGCACGTTGAGGTCGGCGCGCACGATGACACGCTTGCCGGAAACGTCGATTCCGGCGGTTGTTTTGAGGTTGTCGAGGTTCATGCGCGCGCCCATGTTCGTGCCACGATCAGCCGGTAGCGCGGTTCAGACAGGATGTGAAGGCTGTGATCAAGCCAGCGGGTTCCAGTTGTCAGCGCTTGGGGCCGCAGCGTTGCCTGCGAGCATTGATCGAGTTAGTTTGGTCAGCACCGACCCGTCATTGGTAGAGATAATAGGGTGATGACCATGCCGATGTCCGCAACGGAACTCGACCGACACATCGCCGAGCTGAGTGACGCCGAACAAGCGCGCATCGCCGCAGACATAGCAGCGCGATTGCAAGGGTCTGACGCTGGAACTGAGGCCGCTTGGGCCGCCGAAGCGTTAAGGCGCCACCTCGAGATAAAGCAGTCGGGCGCCGCCACCTTCGATGCCGACGACGTAATTCGCGACGCTCGCCTCAATTTGCATGGATCGAGGTGAACCTTCGGTTTGGCGTCGCGGCGCGCCGTGAGTTGTTTCGAGCGGCCGACCAATACGATCGCAGACTGGCCGGGCTGGGAGACCGGTTCCTCGATGAGGTGACAGCAACGCTCAGATTCATCAAGGATTACCCCAAAGCGCGGCCTGAGGCGGATGGCGGCATTCGGCTTTGGCCCATGCGCCGGTTTCCCTACGGCGTGCTCTAGGTTTTGGAAGCGGATGCCATCATCATCTTGGCCATCGGCCATTTGCATCGCGGCCCGACCTATTGGCGCAGGGTCCTCCGCCGCGAGCGGAAGACCGTCGCGTAATACAACGGAGCCATGACCATGAGCAGTCACGACGCCCGCGACCCAAAGCCCGGCGACCGGGCGGCATGCGACCTGATCGAACAGGTTATTGTTCCCCGCGCCCGCGATCTCGGCGGCTTCGAGGTCCGTCGCGCCTTACCCGCCGTCGGCAAGCAGATGGTCGGTCCGTTCATTTTCTTCGACCAGATGGGCCCGTCGGAGTTTCTGCTTGGCGCCGGGATAGACGTGCGCCCACACCCCCACATTGGCCTGTCGACGGTCACGTATCTGTTCGAGGGCGAAATCTTCCACCGCGACAGCCTCGGCACGTCCATTCCGATCCGGCCCGGGGCGCTCAACCTGATGACGGCTGGACGCGGCATCGTGCATTCGGAGCGGACGGGACCCGACGTGCGCCGCGCCCCGCATCAGCTGTATGGCATCCAGGCCTGGGCGGCCCTGCCCGCGTCTCACGAGGAGACCGCGCCCGCATTCGTTCATCACGCTGCCGATGCCCTACCTGTTATCAACGGCGACGGCGTTACCGCGCGGGTTATCCTGGGCCAAGCCTTCGGGGCGACATCGCCAGCAGCGTTTCCCCACCCCGCGCTCTATGTCCACGCCGAGATGGCAGCCGGCAGCCAGATGCCGCTCGATGCGACCTATGACGAGCGCGCGGTCTACATCGTCTCGGGTTCGATCGAGATCGCGGGCGACACATTCGAGGGTGGTCGCTTGCTGGTGTTCAAGCCCGGCGATGCCATCACCATTCGGGCGAAGACGGACGCCCGGCTGATGATCGTCGGCGGCGAGCCCATGGACGGCCCGCGCCACATCTGGTGGAACTTCGTGTCGTCGCGCAAGGACCGCATCGATGCCGCCAAGGCGGACTGGACTGCCGGCCGCTTCGACACCGTGCCGGGCGACGAGGCCGAATTCATACCCCTGCCGGGGTGACGCGATTTCGGTTGCGACCGATGCGAACGTCCGCGACACTCGAGCCTGACCTCAGGAGAGTCTCGATGCCTGGAGAACAGAACGTCTGGCGGCTGTCGATGGCGACGTTCCATGCGTTCCGCGACGACCGCCCCAAAGAAGAAAAGTGGGAGCTGATCGATGGACGCCCGACCATGATGGCGCCGCCATCGCGGATGCATCAGCGGATCAGTGGCAACCTGGAAGCGATGTTCAACAACCGGCTGGCGCTCGTCAGGCCGGAGTGGCGCGCCGACCGCGAGATTGGTCTGCTGATTCCGGGCGACGAAAAATATAACCCGGAGCCGGATGTGGTGGTCGCGGATGCGGCCATCGCCATGGGCGAGATCTATGCCGAACGTTTCTATGCCGTTGTCGAGGTGCTATCACCGAACGACAAAGATTGGGCGCTGAACCTCAAGCTTGAGTACTATCGAAGCCACGAGCCGTGCGTAGCCATCCTATTCGTTGAACAATCGCGCATCGCCTGCCAACTGTGGCGGCGCATCGACGGTGCGTGGTCCAAGGTTGACATGACGCATTCGTCCGACCGGATCGAATTGCCCGAGATCGGCGACATCGGCGCCCTGGGAGATGCGTATCGCCATACGCCGTTGTGGGTAGGTCAGTCATAATCGGGTTGCATCCGATCCGGACTGTCTCTCGACACGACCTCATCACCAGGATTTCTGTATGAGCCGCAAGCGCGCTGCGTCATTGTCGCCTCCGCCCTATTTAAAGCGCGCCTGGATACAGGCGGGATCGATCACGCCGGACCTTGCCTGCGAGTATCCTTACGGGCTGGCGCTCTTCAAGGACGGCTTCGAGATGGCCTTCGATCGTCCGATCACGATCCTAGTGGGCGAGAACGGCTCGGGTAAATCGACCATTCTTGAGGGGATCGCCGCGCTTGCTGGCTACGATTCCGCTGGCGGCGGAAAGGGCTACCGGCCTGTTGATCATTCAACCGCACTCGACACGTCGGGTGCAAAGCTTGCTTCCGTAATGCGCGCCGCATGGCTACCCAAGGTGACGAACGGGTGGTTTTTTCGCGCCGAGAGTTTCTTTTCCGTCGCCAGATATCTTGACGACGCCGCTCAAGGCGCATCCGGCGCGCCACCTCCAGATTTCTTATCCCATTCGCATGGCGAAGGGTTCATGCGATTTTTCATCGAGCGTTTCTCGCGCCAGGGCATCTATTTTTTCGACGAGCCCGAAAGCGCTCTGTCACCGGCTCGGCAGTTGGACTTCCTGCGTCTATTACGACGGATGGAGTCCGCGAGAAATGCGCAGGTGATCATGGCGACGCATTCGCCGATCCTGATGGCCTATCCCGGCGCGCAATTGCTTGGCCTAAGTCATCGCGGCATCACGCCTATTGAACTTGAACAAACCGAGCATTTTGCAATGTATCGCGACTTTGCACGAGACCCGAATGCATTTGTGGCCTCTGCTCTTGACGAATGCGATTAGCTGGCACCGCGCGGCGCTGCACGGGCGAGCCATGTCGTTCCGCACTTCATCGACGCTCGCGAGTTATTGTTAGCCGTCTGACGTGTCCGCTGATCAATCGGCCTGCGTTCAAGTCCTGCGTTTCGGGGTCGCGGCTTTGGCCGTCTCCAACGGTGTCCACCGATAGACGGTCGCCAGCGGCAACGAGACCGCAATCGCCGGTAACTCAGCCGCAGTCCCTAGCCCAGCAAAGGTTACGCCGACCCACTCGCCGCTCCGGCTATGGACAACGATTTCGGGAGCCTTGAGCGACACGGTCACATAATGCGCGCAGTTTGCAACGCTCGCGTAGACCCGCCGACGCCAGGCTTGATCCGCCTTGGTGTTTGACCGGGACAGGACCTCGATAATCACCAGCGCATCGTCCGTGGTTGGGCTGTCCAAGGGTGGGCCGGCCTGAACGTAAACATCGGGTTGGGGCAGGCTGCGCGGCGATACAGGGACGCGCGTTCCGACACCGACCATCGGAAACCAAGCTGCCTCCGTCCGCTCTTTGTGCGCCAACAGAAATGAGATGATGTTCCCGACCACCATCTGATGGATCTGCACCGGAGAGGGGCTCAAGACCGCTACCCCTTCGATCAGTTCCCACCGTTCGCCATTCGGGCGAGCCGCCACCATCGCCAGGAACTCCGGGATCGTGAGCTGCTGTTCGGGCGCCAGCTTGGGGTGAACGCTCATGCCCAACTCCAGTCCAAGTTGATCGCGACAGAGTAGTTGCACTGCTTCATCGGCCAACACACCTGTTCTTGATTTCTTCCAGCCGACTTCTCCAGTCGAGAAGTTGCTGAGGTGTTGCCGCAACGAAGTTCACCGAACTCTGATCATCGCAACCGACAGGCGTAATGCATCGTGTGCCGACGCAACTTGCATCGAGGCAGAACGCCTGGTGACCTTTCAAGCGCGGCTGTGATCTTGGTCCATCCGTGATCATGCTAATTGACGTCAAATTGATCCGAGCGAAATCTAGTAAAACTCGGCTGCTGAATAATCGCTTGGTGTTTTTCTCATATGCAATACCTTTATCTTCGATTAAAAATTTGCAGCCGTTGATTCGGGTAACGGCCAGCTCCGTGAATCGAACGTCGTCGATCACGTCTTCCCGGCAATTATCCAGGCTTGCTGCAAATACTCCAATTCCCTTAGCAAACCACGTATCCCTGCAAACAACATTGTTCTTTATGTCGCGGACCTCGGTCGTTGTGCCTGCTTTCCGGCCTGCCCAAACGTAGGCAACCTTCTCTCGCAAATCGATTTCTGAAGCTACCGAACTATTGCTTCCAATCAGCAACGCTGCGCTGAGCGCAACATAGGCAAAGGACTTCCTTTGACTTGCTCGTCCACCGTCTCTCATTACCTATCAATCTCGCCAAACACCACATCAAGCGAGCCGATGACGGCAGATACGTCGGCTAGCATGTGGCCGCGCGTCATGTGGTCCATGGCGGCGAGGTGCGGGAAGCCCGGCGCGCGGATCTTGCAGCGGTAGGGCTTCGAGCCACCGTCCGACACGAGATACACGCCGAACTCGCCCTTCGGCGCTTCCACGCAGGCATAGACTTCGCCCGCAGGCACGCGCACGCCCTCGGTGTAGAGCTTGAAATGGTGGATAAGCCCTTCCATCGAGCGTTTCATTTCGGGCCGCGTCGGCGGTACGACTTTCCGGTCGGTCGCGACGTGCGGACCCGCGCCCGATGGCGACCGCAGCAGGTCACAGCACTGACGCATGATCTTCACGCTCTCGCGCATTTCCTGCATGCGGATCAGATAGCGGTCATAGCAATCGCCGTTTTTGCCGATCGGGATATCGAAATCCATTTCGGCATAGCACTCATAGGGTTGCGACTTGCGCAGGTCCCACGCCGCGCCCGAGCCGCGCACCATGACGCCCGAGAAGCCCAGCGCGAAGCAGTCCGCAAGCGTGACGATGCCGATGTCGACGTTGCGCTGCTTGAAGATGCGGTTGTGGGTCAGCAGCCCTTCGATATCGTCGAGCACCTTGGGGTGGGTCTCGCAGAATGCGGCGATGTCGTCGATCAACGCGGGCGGCAAGTCCTGGTGGACGCCACCGAGGCGGAAATACTTGGCGTGCATGCGCGCACCCGACGCGCGCTCGTAGAACACCATCAGCTTCTCGCGCTCTTCGAAGCCCCACAATGGCGGCGTCAGCGCGCCGACATCCATCGCCTGCGTGGTGACGTTGAGCAGATGTGACAGCAGGCGGCCGATCTCGGAATAGAGCACGCGGATCAACTGCGCGCGGCGCGGGATTTCCATGCCCAGCAGCTTCTCGGCGGCGAGGCAGAACGCGTGCTCCTGATTCATCGGCGCGACGTAATCGAGCCGGTCGAAATAGCCGATGGCCTGCAGATACGTCTTGTGCTCGATCAGCTTCTCGGTGCCGCGATGGAGCAGCCCGATGTGCGGGTCGACACGCTCCACGACCTCGCCGTCGAGTTCGAGCACCAGACGCAGCACGCCGTGGGCGGCAGGATGCTGGGGCCCGAAGTTGATGTTGAACTGGCGAATGTCGGTCTCGCCGGATTTCGACACCCTGGCGTCCGGAGCCGGTGGAGTTGCGGTCGAGTCGATTTTGGCTGGGATCGCGCCGTCTGCCATGGTGAGTGTGCCGCAAATGGCCGTCACGAGGACGGGAATTGGTCTGCTGGTATAAGCTCTACGCCTCGATAGATGTCGTCGATCGCAAGAGCAAGCTGCAGACTGTCAACCGTGATGGTATCGCCCGCGCCAAGTTCGACGGGTTGGTCCGCGAACCGGCCGTCGGCAGCGCGAACCCAGGCGAGGCAAACGGGTTCGGTCTGGCTTGCGACGACGTAGGCCTGAAGCGAGCCGAGCGCGAGATATTCGACGGGCTTGACGTCGAGATCGGTACGAACCGTCGATGGCGACAGCACTTCTACGATAACCGCCGGTGCGGTTGTCCAGCGATGGTGTCTGGCCTCCGACGTCGGCGAAACCACCACGTCGCCGAAACGGATGGTCTTCGCCGTCTCGACGCCCCAGTCGGTGAAGACATCCCATCGGGCAGCGTCGACCTGCGCGATGAGCGATAGTAGAAACCGCTGCGCGATCCGATAGTGGACCAGCGTCCCCGCCATCTGCTGCACGATCCGCCCCCCCTCGAACTCGTAGCGTCCCTCCGGCTCGGTCGCGATGAACCGCAAGAACGCCGCCTTATCGACGGGCTCGAACACGCTGCGTTTGGATTGTGCGTTCATGGATCGCGCACCAGGGCTGATCGGATCGGGAGCCGCAGACTACACCGGAGGCGCGCGCCCGTCACCCAGACGCTTCAGGCGATCCGCTCACGCCCGGTGCGACCGGGCGTATGTGGCGGCTCAGCCGCTGGCCTTGGTGGCTGTGTCGATCGCGGTGCGGAGGTCGGCGAGGTCGGGGTCGCGGCGGTGGTAGCCGGTCTTCTGGACGAGGGTGTGCGCGGCGGTCCAGGCGGTGTTGGCGGTGCGGAGGAGGTCGCGGTCGGCGGCGGTGTAGGTCGGCGGCTTGGTGCGGGTGGTGAACCAGCCGCGGGTGACGGTCGGTTGCGGCAATTGGGCCAGCAGCAGGCGGACGCGTTCGAGGTGATAATCCGTCAGGTGCAAGCGCATGCCGCCGCGGGTGGCGATCTCGTGGACCTCGCCGAGGTCGGTGTCGGCGTCCGCGAAGGTAATGCCGGGTACGCCAGCAGCGGCCGCGTCGCGCCGGAACGCCGCCCGGGCAAGGAGGCCGCGGGGGAGGTGGTTTTCTGTGCCCGCCTTGCGCAGGCCTTCGACGGCGGCGTCGACATGACGGCCGGTGTCAGTGAGGTGGGCGTTCGCCCCCTCTCCCCATGGTCCTGCACTTGCCATGGGGAGAGGGTTGGGGTGAGGGGCGGAAACTTGCTGTGATGCCGCAACACGTGGCCGCCCCTCACCCTGTCCCTCTCCCCGCAGGCGGGGAGAGGGGAACCCTGCCTCCCGCCAAGCCATGTGTGCCGCGCGGCCGAGGGAGAGGGTGTCGAGGGAGATATCGAGCAACCTTTTTGTGTCGTGCCGAGCGATTTCGAGTGCGTAAGCCGCCCGCTCCGCCACCTCGCGGTGGCGGCCGAGGGTGAGGAGCAGGTCGCAGAATTTGTAGCCCGCGAGCGAATAGAGCCGCGGCAGGTCGGGCTCGTCGTCCGCCTGGAGGCGCTCGGCCTCGCGGAACAGGCGCTCCGCCTCGGCCCGCTGCCCGGCCTGATGCAGCGCGTCGGAGAGCGTGGCGCGTTTGCTCAACCGCTGGAACGTATCGCCGCTGCGGTCGGCATAGGTGACCGCCTCGCGGCCGGCGGCCACGGCGTCCGCCACGTCGCCCAGCGTCAGCAGGAGTTCGCTGAGGTTGGAGGCGGCGACAGCGACCTCTTGCGGCGGATAGCCAATTTTGTACACTTCCTCCGCAGCTGCTATCGGCACCACCGCCTCGCGCAGGCGGCCGAGGGCGCGCAGCGCGAAGCCGGCGAAGTTGAGCGCGACGGCCTGATCCGCTGGCGTCAGCGACGGGTGCGGCCGGCTCCACGGCGGCTCGAAAAAATGCGCCAGCGCGCCGAGGTCCGCGCTGTTCGCTCCGAGCTGGTTGTTGATGAACGCCTCGCCGCCCCGCAGCACCCGCGCGTAGTACACCTCATCGAACACCTCCTGATGCAGCCCCGCCGCACAGCCATGGGCGATGGCGGCAAACAGCGGCGCCATCTCGTCGAGGGTGTCGGGCAGCTCCTTGCCGTACAATTTCTCTGGCAGCGCGCAGTAGTGCGTATAGAGCCGCCGGTTTGCCTCTTGATACGCCTCGGTCTGCCCCTCCTTCAGCCGCCGCCCGAAATGCTGACGCACGACCGGATGCGCATCGAGATCGTCCGGCTTGGCCGGGTCGGCGGCCGAGATCAGCTTCAGCGCGCGCAACCGTTTCAGCGCATAGCTCCAGCGCATCGCCTGCTGCGGGCCGCTCAAGGCATGCCAGCCGTTGGTCAGGCCCGGGATCGGCGGCACGGCCATAACGGCGGCAATCGCGTCGGCCTCGGCCGGGCGGTCGAACAGGCCGACGAGGGAGAGGATCATCCGCTCCGGATCGCCCTCGCCTTTGGCATCCGAGCTTTGCAGGGCCTCGAACCGCTCGACGTAGGCGTCCATGATCCGCGCCGCGCGCTTGGCCCGCCGGTCGCCCAGCGTCTCGGCCGCGTCATCGATGATCTCAAGCAGCCGCAGCGTATCACGCTTGGCGACATCGCCGGCGCACACCGCCGACAGATACGTGCCGAGCAGTGAGACCGACAGCGCGTGGCCGCCGACTTCTTTGACCGCCTTCTCCAGCTCCGTCGCCCGGCCATGGACGCCGAGCCGGGTCAGCAGCGTGGCGCCCTCGCGCGCGTCGAGCTGGTCGAGTGCGTGGTTCAGCACACGCGGCGGGTCGATGGCGGCGAGTTCGGGCAACTCCTGCCGCGAGGTGATGACGAGGAGCCCCGGGTTGTCCTTGGCCAGACTGGTGACGAGGGCTTGCAGGCCCTTGTCCTTCAGACGGCCGAGGTTGACCTCAGGCAGATCCTGCAGCGGTTCGAGCCCGTCGAGGACCAGGATTGGTCCGCTGCCGCCGGACGAGGCTTGCGAGTTTGCGCCCGCGCTCGACCGGATCGGTGATCGGGTGCTTGGCGATGTCGTGGCCGAAGAATTTGAGCGCGCTGTTGATGAACCCGTCGGCGTCGGCCGTGCGCTTGTTGTCGCCCGAGCCTTGGGAATACGCGCTCCAGCCGTAGACTTTTTGAGCGCCCGCCCAGCCTTTCTCCTCAAGCTGGTCGAGGAACTCGCGCAGGATGGCCGACTTGCCCGCCCCGCCGATCGCATACAGCACCACCGCGTTGGTCTTGTGGTCGCCCGTGCTTCCCCACGCCTTGTGCAGCATCGACAGTTCGACATCGCGACCGACGAAGTTGGTCGTCCCGGTCGGCAGGCCCTCGAGGAACACGTCGTCCTCGGATAGCCGCGAGCTGACGCCCATGCGGACCCGAGGCGTGCGGGAGGGCGCGAGGTCCAGCGCCGCGATCAGCTTCGCCTTTGCGAACGGGTCGTTGTGGTCGACGAACTGGATGTGGCTGATTTCGCTCGGCAATGCGCAGTCGACGATCCGGTACGGCACCAGCTTGCCGGGGATCTCGTAGGCGACGAACATCTCGGCATGGCAGTATCGCGACGCGAGCCAGCGCGGCGACACTAGCGCGACGACCTTCTTGGCGAGCCGCGCCTTGGTCGACAGCTCGCGCAGCCAGTCCTGGCTAGCGACCAGCGAACGATCCCACCAGACGGAGTACCCCTCCACCTCCAGCATGTCGGCGAGCGCCCGCGCGGTGCCGTCCTCGGCCTCGTCGGCATGCGCATACGAGATGAACACGTCGACCTCGCCGCCGACGATCGGTTCCGCCCCATCCATCATCGCAATCGCCCCCGTGAGAGTATGGCGCGACCTTACCATCGCAACGGAGCAAGCGGGAGGGGCGTCGGCGCATCACCCCAACCCCGCCACACCCGCCTTCGCTGCCTTCGCATTGACCATCGCCTTGAACCGCTCCCAGGGGACAACGGCGCGGCCGTGCGTGCCCGAGCCGATGCGGTCGACACCATCGTGGGCGGTGACCTGGAACGTCACTTTGCGGCCATTGACCTCGATGCAGGAGGCGACGACCGTGATCGTCTGGCCGGGAAGCGTTGCGGCGGCGTGGTCGACGTCGATCGATATGCCGAGCGAACCTTCGCCGGCGTCGAGGTGGGGTTCGAGCACCTTCATGCACGCCCATTCCATGAGGCCGACCATGTAGCCGGTGGCAAACACCGCAGGCATCGCCACGAACTCTGGCGCTTCGGGATAGAGATGCGGCACGGTCTTATCCGGCGGCACGGTAAACGCGAACGTCGTGGTGGCACCAGCTTCGAGCGTCGGCTTCATGGCAATCTCCATTCGTTCGGGGCGGACCGCGCCCCGCGCCCAGCATGTGGTGGCAGCCGAGGCGGCCATCGCAGGGCAGCCCCGTCGTTGCCTGGGTGCGTAGGCGCCTCGGGCAGGCGTGGCAACCGCTGTGATCAACCGCGATAAGCCGCTTGCGAAAAGTGACGCCCGACGGCAACGATGGGCGGCGCTTGCCGCCGCAATCCGGCTGCACTAATCAGTTGCGCTCGATTTCGCGCTCGTATGTGTCCGCCACCCGCTATCCGTCGCTCCGCCTTTCGTCGCCCGCCCTCGATCGTCCGCCCTCTGTCCCACGGTGCCATGAACCCCACGCCACATGTATCGAACGCGCGCGGTGTCATCGACGCCATCGGCAACACGCCTCTGATCAAGCTGATGCGCGCCTCACGCGAGACCGGCTGCACGATCCTCGGTAAGGCCGAGTTCATGAACCCGGGTCAATCGGTCAAAGACCGGGCCGCGCTTGGCATCATCGAGGTAGCGATTGCGGCAGGTAAGCTGCGGCCGGGCGGGACGATCGTCGAGGGCACCGCTGGCAACACCGGGATCGGCCTCACCGTGGTAGGCAACGCGATGGGCTTCAACACCATCATCGTGATCCCCGAGACGCAATCGATCGAGAAGAAGGATGCGCTGCGCTTGCTTGGCGCAACGGTGGTCGAAGTGCCGGCCGCCCCGTTCAAGAACCCGAACAACTACGTGAAGTATGCCGCCCGGCTGGCGGACGCTTTGAACGCGGCAGCGCCGGGCTCGGCGATCTTTGCCAACCAGTTCGACAACGTCGCAAACCGCGACGTGCACGCACGCACGACGGCCGTAGAGGTATTCGAGCAGACCGCCGGAGCGGTCGACGCATTCATTTGCGCGGTCGGTTCGGGCGGCACGCTGGCCGGCGTCGCAATTGGGTTGCGGGCACTGAAGCCCGGCGTCAAGATCGGCCTCGCCGACCCGCCCGGAGCGGCGCTCTTCAACTATTACACCCACGGAGAGCTGAAGGCCGAGGGGTCGTCGATCACCGAGGGCATCGGCCAGGGCCGAATCACGGCGAACCTCGAGGGCCTGATGGTCGACCACGCCTACCAGATCCCAGACCAGGACAGCGTGGCGACGACGTTCCAATTGTTGGCAGAAGAGGGCCTGTGTCTCGGCGCATCGTCGGGCGTCAATGTTGCGGCAGCGACGCGGATGGCCCGCGATCTCGGGCCTGGACACACCATCGTGACGATCCTGTGCGATACGGGTGCGCGATACCAGTCGAAGCTGTACAATCGGGCTTTCCTCGAAAGCAAAGGCCTTCCGGTACCGTCATGGCTGACGCCTCACAAGGTTGACCTGCCAAACGTCTTCGCGGAGCCGTCGACGTAACGCGATACGGCTGGCGGCGTAGACGACATCACAGCTGGCACCGCAGTTCGGTATCGGAGCCTGGCAACCACTGATAGACGTTTGCCTCGACCCGTATCCGAACCGTCTCGATCGAAGCACGTCCGAAATATTACGACAGGAGCGACACGGTGCCTTTCAGTTCGAAATCCTGGATCGTCGAGACGGACTGGCTTGCCGAGCGCATCGATGCCCCCGGTCTCGTCGTACTCGATGGCACGTGGCACCTGCCGACCGCTAACCGCGACGCGCGCGCGGAGTTCTTGGCCGAGCACATCCCAGGCGCGCTGTTCTTCGACATCGACGATCTGTCCGACGAGACGACGAACTTACCGCACATGTTGCCGTCCGCGGCTAAGTTTGCCTCGCGGATGAAGCGGATCGGCGTCGGCGACGGCATGAAGGTCGTGGTTTATGACACCTATGGTCTGTTTTCGGCCGCTCGCGTCTGGTGGACGTTCCGCGCCATGGGCCACGACGATGTTGCAGTGCTCAACGGCGGTCTCAAGAAGTGGAAGGCCGAAGGCCGGCCACTCGACGACGGACAGCCGATCAAGCGCTTCGAACGCCATTTCACGCCGCGCCGCCAAGTTGGACTGATCCGCGACTTCGACGACATGAAAGCGATCGTCGCCAACCATTCCGTGCAAGTCGTCGATGCCCGGCCGCCCGGGCGGTTTGCCGGCACCGAACCCGAGCCGAGACCGGGCTTGCGCGGCGGGCATATGCCGGGCGCGCGCAGCGTGCCGTCGACCGAATTGATCGCAGCCGACGGAACGCTGAAGCCAGCCGAAGACCTCGCCCGAATTTTCGCTACGGCAGGCGTCGACCCGCGCGCGCCCGTGGTCACCACTTGCGGATCAGGCGTTACCGCAAGCATCGTGTCGCTGGCGCTCGCCGTTCTCGGCCAGACCAACGCGGCGGTCTACGACGGGAGCTGGGCGGAATGGGGCCAGCCTGGCGACACGCCGGTCGAGACGGGTCCAGCGACCTAACGGCCGTCTGCGACCGCTTCCTATGTTCACAAATATGCCGGCGCTTTACTTCGTTTTAAGTAGCTCCGGCTAGGGTCGTGAAGTTCCTTGATCCCGTCCCGCTTCTAGACATCGAACGCAACCACCGTGCAGCGTCTGAAACACACCCGTGACTGGCGACCCCGCGTCCAGAGAGCCCTAGTTGTGCTTGGCTGCCTCGCGACGACAGGATACTTCGCTCACCATGCCGTCCATGGACGGCACGGCTTTGAGGCGCGACTGAAGCTCATCGAACGTTCCAGCATGTTGAACTTCGAACTCGCGAGCCTCGAAGCCGTGCGGTCGCGGCTGGCCCGCGACGTGGCCATGCTGACCCAAGAGCCGCCCGCCCGAGATATGACTGAGGAAGTGGCGCGCGATGCCCTCGGCTTCGCCTATCCAAGCGAACGATTATATCGCCGCTGACACGGAACCCAGCCGACGATGACGGTGAAATTGATTTTTCGGCTGCGTAGGCCACTCGAAGAGAGTGGCGCGAGAGACGGGACTTGAACCCGCGGCCTCCGCCGTGACAGGGCGGCGCTCTAACCAACTGAGCTACTCCCGCAATTCCAAAGTCGCGCCGCCTGCGGGATCGGCGCGAGATGAGCCGGATATGGGTTTCGGTTGGTGAAGTCAAGCGCGCTGACCCGCTTCGACCGTAACAAATCTCAGACCCGGCTTCGGCGATCGTCACACCGGTGGCCTGATGCCCATGAAGTCGAGCTTGCCGAGTTCGACCCCGTTAGCGCGCAGAACCGCGTACGCCATCGTCAGATGGAAATAGAAATTTGGCGACGCAAATCCCAGTAGATACGGCTGGCCTTTGAAGTGCATTTCGCGGCCGGCGACCTTCAATGAAATGTCGCGGTCGGCCGAGCCATCGATCGCGGCTTGGTCGAGCGCGGCAATGAACGCCTTGGTCCTCTCGATCCGCGTCTTGAGGTCGGCAATCGACACTTCGGTATCGGGGAAGTTCGGCACTTCGACGCCTGCAAGTCGGGCTGGCGTGCCCTTGGCGAAGTCGCAAGCGATCTGCACTTGGCGGGCCAGTGGGAACATGTCGGGCGTCAGCCGTGTCTGCAGCAGCACCGCCTCGTCGATCTTTTTTGCAGCAGCGTGAGCGGCCGCCTTGTCGAGCACGCCCGATAGGCCGGTTAGCATTTGCGTGAAGATGGGGACAGATGCGGCGTACATCATCGGGCGTTCCATGGTGCTGATCGCTCGTTCGGATTTTTCGAACTCGCCACCTCAATCATGCGAACGGGCCGCGCGCAAGCGGATCCAGCATGCCGAACCGGCTCGGTCCCTCCCGTTCGAGGAGAGAACGTGGTGGGCGGTGAGGGTTTCGAACCCCCGACCCTCTCGGTGTAAACGAGATGCTCTACCGCTGAGCTAACCGCCCCAAGCGACCACCTTAACCCATGCCCTGTGCCGTCGTCCACCAGCGGTGATGCAGATGAAGCGGAACCTGCGCCGCTGGCTCGATGTCACTTCCTCACTTCGTCTCGTGGGCCCCGCGATTGTAGATATCGTCGGTACGGATGATGTCATCCTCGCCGAGATAGCTGCCAAGCTGCACTTCGATCAATTCCAGCGGCACCTTGCCCGGGTTCTCCAGGCGATGCCAATCGGTCGACTGGATGTAGACGCTCTCGTTTTCGCGAACGAGTTGTTCCTTGTCGCCGATCATCACCCTGGCCGTGCCCTGCACCACGACCCAGTGCTCCGACCTATGATGGTGCATCTGCATCGACAGCTTTTCACCAGGCTTGACGTGCAACAGTTTGACCTGGAATCGCGGGGCTAGCGAAAGCGTCTCGAAATACCCCCAGGGGCGCAAATTGCGCAGATGCTGCTGGTGTTCCTTTCGGTTCGATTTCTTGAGCGTCTGCACAAGTTTGCCGACATCCTGCGTCCGCGAACGGTCGGCAACGAGCAGCGCGTCGGGCGTATCGACGATAATGAGATCGTTGACGCCAATGGTCGCCACCAGCGACTTGTCGCTGTGGACGTAGGTGCCGGTGGTATCGACCAGCACACCGTCGCCGTTGATGAAATTGTCGCTGGAATCGCGCTCGGCGATGTCCCACAGCGACGACCACGAGCCAACGTCGTTCCAACCGACATCGACCGGCAGCATCGCGGCCAGTTTGGTCTTTTCCATCACGGCATAATCGACCGAAATATCGGGCGCGCGCGCGAACGCAGTGGCATCGAGCCGTAGGAAGCCGAGATCGGTCGTTGCCGCCGACAGCGCGTCGCGCGCGGCCTCGACGATGCCCGGTTCGAGCCGTGCGAGTTCATCGAGGAAGGTGCGCGCATGCAGCACGAAGATGCCGCTGTTCCAGAAATAGGTCCCAGCCGCCAGATACTGTTCGGCCACCGATTTTTGCGGCTTTTCGACGAAGCCATCGACGAGATAGGCCTGATCTGCCGAGCCGTTCTCGCCGCCATTCAGAGCGGCACCATCGAGGGCCGCACCGCGCCGAATATATCCGTATCCGGTATGGGGGCTGTCGGGCTGGATACCAAACAGCACCAGCCGACCATCTGCTGCCACCGCAGCGGCTTTCTGGACGGCAACCGTAAATGCCAACTCGTCCCGCACCACGTGATCGGACGGCATCACGATCAGCATGGCTTCCGGCGTCTCAGCGCTGGCGATCAACGCCGCCACCGCAATCGCGGGTGCGGTATTGCGCGCCACCGGCTCGAGCACGATCGAGTGCGGTTTCGTGCCGGTACGCTCCAATTCCTCGCGCACGAGGAAGCGGTGATCGGCGTTGCACAGGATGATCGGTGGCTGGTAGCCGTCGGCCACCGGAAGCCGTCCAAGAGTTGCACCGAGGAATGTCTTCGGCTGGCCGTGAAAGAAGCGAATGAATTGCTTCGGGTACATCGCCCGCGACAACGGCCACAGGCGCGTTCCCGAGCCACCCGACAATACAACGGGAAACAACACACTCGCCATGCGCACGAACTCCGGATCGGAAAGCTCAAATCAGCTCGATCCAGGCTATATCAGAAATTGCAGTGACCGACCAACCAGTCGCGCAAGCGAACTGGACATCGAAGCGAATGCGACGTCCGGTTGTCGATGCTACACCTCGTCGGCGCTTGGCCGCATCAGGTTCGGCTTAACAGCCGCTCGCGCAATGTCCGGGGGACCGTTTCGACGGGTGGCGGAACGACGGCACCGGCCTGCGACGTGTTGAGCGAGCTGTTATGGCTGTGCCCATTACCATTACCATTACCATTACCGTTAGCACCGGCGCTTGCTCCCGCAAGCTGACGCCGCTGCGTCGGCGGTTGGCCTTGTGCCGCGCCACCCGATGACATTGGACGCGTGCGAAGCTCCCTCGGCTCGCGCGCTTCCCGAGGCTCTCGCGCTTCTCGCGGCTCGTCTTGCGCAGAGCCACCCATGAGTTCTGCCAATTGCGCGGCTTGCTGGGCGGCATCCATTTGCGACCCGAGACCGGCTGCCCGCCAGCGCTCGACGAGCTGTTCCAGGAAGCCGTCGTCCTCGATCGACGTCTGCCAATGCTTGGAGAACGCCGCGGTCGAAGATCGCGGCAGGAACTCTTTCGGCATCTCGTCGAACCGGATGCGCACCGGCAGCGAAACGCCATCGCCGAAAGCAATCGCTTCGCGTTGACCCAACGCAGAGAGGAACTCGAGCAGGCCCGAACCCGTATCCGAAATCGCCGACCGAACAATTTCTTGGTCGCGGTCGTTCGACATGCGCAGCGCGAACACGGTGTTGCACTGTGACAGGATCGTTGGATCGATCTCGGCCGGGCGCTGCGTCACGATGCACAGCGAAGCACCGTATTTACGGCCCTCTTTAGCGATCTTGGCGATGGCGCGCTTGGCTGGCTCGAAGCAGTTGTTGGTGTTTGCCGGGACGTAGCGGTGGGCTTCCTCGCACACGACCGTCACGGGCACCTTGCCCTCGCTCCACAGCGCGAAGTCGAACGTCATGCGGCACACCACCGAGACCACGACCGCGACGATTTCCGGCGGGATACCGGTCAGCTCGAGGATCGTGATCGGGCGGCCGTTGACCGGCACGCGGAAGATACGCGACAGCACCTGGATCATGCTATCGTAGACGGTCAGCGAGCCGAACATGAACGCGTAGCGGCCGTCCTGCGAGATCACTTCGATGCGCGACTTGATGTTGCGATAGGGGGCGAGATCGCGCTTGTTCTCAAGCTTCCCCATCCGCTCGTCGATCAGCGAAACGAGGTCGGAAATGCGATAGGGCACCGGTGTGTCGGCGGTGTAGCGCGACGGATCGACGGCGTTCCGGCGCATCGACGTGGGCTCTTTGCCACGACCGGTCACGTATTTGCCTTTGGCGATCGGGATCAATTCGGCAAGAATCTCGATCTCGGCCTTGCGCTCGGCATCGCCGATCAGAACCTCGACCAGTTCCTCGAAGTTCAGCAGCCAGTACGGCAGCTGCATATTGCGCGGGCTGACCACTTCGCCCCAGCTGCCGAACGCCGTGGAATACTCGTTGTGCGGGTCGAGAAGGACGATGTGGGCGTTGGGGTTCTTGTTGAGGATCGACCGCAAGATGAGCGCGGTCGTACACGACTTGCCGGTACCGGTCGTGCCGAGAATGGCGAAGTGCTTGCCGAGCAGGTCGTCGACGCGGACCATGGCTGGGATCGAACTATCTTGACGGATCGTGCCGACCCGAACCGCAGTCTCGTCGTTGCCGCAGAACGCCATCGACAGTTCGTGCTTGACGGTCACCCGGACGCGATCGCCGAGCGACGGATAGAGGGTCACGCCGCGGTTGAAGGTCGTGATCGTGCCGTTCGGCCCTTTGACGAGTTCTCCGACGAGACCGAGTTCGGCGATCCATACTTCCGCATCGCCCTCACGCTGTGCGGGGACCGGCACGCTGAGCGCCGAGACGATGGCAAGAACCACCGTGTTGGCCGTATCGATGCCAAGCAGGGTACCCATCTCCGGGCGCGCACGCGGCTGACCGTTGATGTGGTCGAGCAGCATGATGGCCTTGGCACCGGTCACCGAGACAATGCGGCCGATCGAAGGATCGCGCGGGAACTGATCGCTGACTTTCATGGACGGCTCTTTCAGGTTCAGCTGACGTGTTCGTCGGCGGCGGCTGGCTGACCGAGGATGCGGTCACGGGCTTCTGCAATGCTCAATTGGTCGGGCGGAGGCAGCAGCACCCAGATTTCCGTGCCCTTATTCTTGGCGCTGGTCACTTTGAGCTCGCCGCCGTGCAATTCGACGAGTGACTTTGCGATCGGCAGACCGAGGCCGGTCCCCTCCCGCCATCGTGTTCGGCTGCCGTCGACCTGGCCGAACGGCGTCAACGCGATCTGCAGCTCTTGCTCGGTCATGCCGACGCCGGTGTCGGACACGAGGATGCCGATGCGGTCATCGGGCAGAACGCGGGCGTCGATCACGACCTGGCCGCCTTCCGGCGTAAACTTGATCGCGTTCGAAATCAGGTTCGTGAAGATCTGCCGGAGCTTTACCCCGTCGGCGCGAATCGACGGCAGGGTTGGCGAAATCGTACTTTGGAGCGAGACTTTGGTTTCTTCGGCGAGCAGTCGGAACGATGCCAAGCACGCGACGAGAACCTCGTCGACTTGCACATCCCTCTTTTCGAGGGTGAATTTGCCCGATTGGATTTTTGAGATGTCGAGAATGTCGTTGATCACGGCCAGCAGGTGGCCGGCCGCGTCGCGGATCAAGTTGGCGTATTCGACAATTTCAACGTCGGGCAGCTTGCGCCGCTCCTGCTCGGAAATCAGCTTGGAGAAGCCGATCACAGTATTGAGCGGCGTACGCAGCTCATGGCTCATGTTGGCGATGAACTCGGATTTGACCCGGCTCGCGAGTTCGGCCTCGATCCGCGCGGCATGCTCGGCGGTCCGCGTCCGATGCCGCAGCACCGCTTCGCCGAGCAGCGAGGCATAGTCGTTGATCAGGGATGCCGATCGGCCAGAAGTGTGCGCGCCATGAAGCATGAAATGTCCGAAACGATCTGTAGCACCATGACGGTAGTGCGAAAATTCATAAGCCGCAGTTAATGGATCGCACGAAATGGGCGTGCCAGCGTCAACATTGCCCTAAAGTTGACCTTTTCAATTTTGTTCGAGGCTTTCGGACTGCGCGGGCCACGGCGCTGAGCGCGTCGCACACGCGATACCGCTCCGCAACAGGCCGCCTTGAAGCCGAAGCCTGCATCGTCCGCCTTGTATGCGCCGCGTTCAAGTTGCCGACGGCTATTTGGCGTTCGTGCCTTTGACGACCGCCCACACGGCCCACAACAGGATCTTGATATCGAGCCACGGCGACCATGTCCTGATATACGCAAGATCGTGTTGCACCCGGCCGGCGATATCGTCGGGTCCCATCATTTCGCCGCGATAGCCGTTGACCTGGGCAAGGCCGGTGACGCCTGGCTTCATTTGATGACGATTGGCGTAGGTTTCGACCAGTTGCCCCCACTTCTCGTCGTGGACAAGCGCGTGCGGACGCGGACCGACGAGCGACATGTCGCCCATCAGCACGTTCCAGATCTGGGGCAATTCGTCGAGGCTCGAGCGCCGCAGGAAGCCGCCGACGCGGGTAATCCGCGGGTCGGCGGTCCGCGCCTGGTCGACCGTGTCGCCGTCTTCCATCACCGTCATGGTGCGGAACTTCAACACCTCGAATACCCGCTGGTTGCGGCCCCGGCGGCGCTGTCGGAACAGAACAGGACCTGTGCTGTCGAGTTTGATTGCGAGCGCGATCAGCGGCAGCAGCGGGGCAATTACGATGACGACGACGACACCGAGCACGATATCCTCGGTGCGCTTGATAATCGGCGCCCATCCGGTGTGCTGCTTGGTCTTGACGTCCATCAGCCCGACCGGACCGAGGCGCGACACCTTGTGCGTCCAGTTCGGTCCGAGAAAATCGGTCGAGAGGTGGGTCACGATGTGGACATGCACCGAAAGGTCTTCAAATCGCCGCGAAATATCGCGTACGCGGCGCTCGGCGACCTGGGGAAGCGCGATGATCACGCGGTCGATGCGGCCCTCCTGGCAGGCCGCGATCAGGTCGTCGAGACCGCCAGCGATCGGCAAGCCTTCAGGATTGACGCGGTCAGGCGCGCCGCGCGAATCGTAAGCACCAACGAAACGCAGCCCGAGTGTCGGATCGACCAGATAGTCGTGGACGCGGCGGGCAATGCCGCCAGCGCCATAGACCGCGATCCGCTCGTCGAAGCGCCCCTCGGCAGTCTTGGCGGCGATGAAATCGCTGGCGAACGTTCGCACGACCACCGCACCCGTATAACTCGCCGACAGCCACAGGCCGAACCAGACCAGCAGGTTTTGAATGCCGAGCGCTTGCGGCGCGCCAAGACCCAGCGCCGCGACGATACCCACCGATAGCGCACACAACATGGAGCCCGGCCGGACGACGAAATCGTGATTGCGCGCCGTGTCGTACATTCCAGCCGACGATAGATACAGGCGATAGACGAGCGCGGCGACCACGGCCGATTGCACGACCAGCGGCCAGTTTGGTTGTACAGCCCCGACGCCCGCGTAGATGATTGTCGGAATGAGCCCGCCGAGAATCACCGCGACAGCTTCGGCTCCACCGATCAGGTCGGCGGCAACCTGGCGCGACCACAGTTTTCCAGCGGGCGCCTTGTCGTTGGTGGCCGGGCAATCGGACGCGCTCTGCGTTTTGTCGCCGAACCGGTAGGCTTCAAGTGTAAATCCGTCGGTCATCGCACTACCTCGGCGGTCCGTCCCCACACACTGCACCGCGTCCGCCGCGTACGGCGCACTGCGTATCCGGCATCGTGGATACGGGAGTGTGCCATAAAAAATAGTTACGAATCAAGAAATTACAGCGCAAATTCAATACAATTTATCAGTTGCATGTGACAACCCGCTTTTAACGCTGGCTTCACCGCAAATACGCACCACAGCCAATACCGGTGCAACGACATGCCTCTCCCCGGCCCCACCGTTGCCCAACCGCTGCCCTACGGAACCCTCTTGCCTCTCCACACCAGTTCCGGCACACACTGCGGCTTATTCGAAAGTCTAAGGCCGACCGGCATCCGTCCGCGGAAATAGCGACGGTGCTCAACCAAATCGAGGGGCTCATCGCCATGAAGAAACGCGTGCTGATCACCAGACGTCTGCCGGATGCCGTGGAAGCCAGGGCGCGCGCGACCTATGACGTCGTCCAGCACGCCGACGACCGGCAGATACCGATCGACGAAGTCCTCGAGACGGCGAAGTCCGTCGATGCACTCTTGATCACGCTCAACGAGAAGTTCCGCGCCGACGTCGTTGCCAAGGTGCCCGACAACATCAAAGCCATCTCGACATTCTCGATCGGCTTCGACCACATTGATCTCGACGCGTGCAAGGCGCGCGGCATCAAGGTCGGCAATGCCCCGCATGGCGTCACGGTTGCAACGGCCGAAATCGCGATGTTGCTGCTGCTCGGCGCCGCTCGCCGGGCCGGCGAGGGCGAGGCGATGATCCGCACCCGCTCATGGCCGGGCTGGGCGCCGCTACAGCTTGTCGGTCAGCGCCTCGACGGCAAGCGCCTCGGCATCTTCGGATTCGGCAAGATCGGCCAGGCGCTCGCCCAGCGCGCGCGCGGCTTCGATATGGAAATCCACTACCATGACGTGATGCGCCAGCCGCCGGAGAAGGAGAAGGGCGCCATCTTCCACGACACCCTCGACAGCCTGCTGGCCGTATCGCAGTTCTTCTCGATCAACGCGCCGTCGACACCCGAGACACGCTATTTCTTCAATGCCGCGACGATCGCCAAGCTGCCCGAAGGCGCCATTGTCGTGAACACGGCGCGCGGCGATCTGGTCAATGACGAAGACATGATCGCAGCCCTGAAGTCGGGACGGTTGGCCTACGCCGGCCTCGACGTGTTCGCTGGCGAGCCCAAGATCAACGAGGGCTATTACGACCTCAAGAATACGTTCCTGTTCCCCCATCTCGGTTCGGCCGCCATCGAGGCGCGCAATCAGATGGGCTTTGAAGCCCTCGACAACCTCGATGCGGCCATGGCCGGTAAGGACATGCCGTTCAAACTCGCGTAACCGGCTGCGCGAGCACATTCGGCAGCCGTCGGGCGCTGGCTCCCCCGAGCAGCAGTCCCACGGCACCGAGGCGGCCCTTTCGCGCCCCCGCGGAAGGGCCGTTCGGTTTTTTGCCAGAGGGACGTAACGCCGTACGCCGCAGCACGAATACTGGGTAGCTTCCTTATGGAGACCGCCCATGTTCGTCGATTTCGCCCGCACCTCGTCGGCACCCATGTCTGCAATGGGCAAGCGCTTGATCTGGCTCATCGCGCTTGTCGCCGTCGCCTTCGCCCACGCAACTGCCAGCGCGGGCCCTGCTCCCATTTCGACCGCAGGCGACAAGCTCGCCGTTTCCGGCTACGACCCCGTCGGCTACTTCGCCTCGGCTAAGCCGGTGAAGGGCTCTGCCGATATCACAACGGTTCATGGCGGCGTCACGTGGCGGTTTGCCAACGCGGCCAACCGCACAGCGTTCCTCGCCGAGCCCGCGAAGTTCATGCCCCAATACGGCGGTTACTGCGCCTGGGCCGTGAGCCAGGGTTACACGGCTACGTCCGACCCCAATGTGTGGAAGATCGTCGATGGCAAGCTGTACCTGAACTATAACCGGTCGGTCGGCCGCAATTGGGAAGCCAACGCGGCCGCCAACATCTCGCTCGCCGATGCCAACTGGCCCAAAATACTGGCCAAGTAGGCTATCCCCGGTTCGAGACATGAGATGAACGCTGACGTCGATCCTGGTGTATGACCGTCGTGGTCATTCGACCAGGAGCGCGCGGGACGTGCCATGCCAGACGATGACACTTCGACGGCTAAGCCAGTAATGGTCCCGGCCCCGGCTCTGGGGAGCCCGGCTCCGGGTCGATCGGGCAAGCCGCTCAACGTGGCGTGTGCCTGCGTCACCCTCAACCAGACCCGGTTGGATCAGGCGCTAACCGACGCGTTCGGCGACCGCGCGTTCGCAGCCAGCTTGCGCGACAGCCACCCCCACCTCGTCTCGGCGCAACCCGTGTTCGTGTCTGCAGCAGACGTCGAAGCCATTGCCAAAGCCGTGACGGCCATCGAAGCGGTGGCCGCCCGTCCCGCCTTCGAGCACCTCGTCAACGCCCGCGCTCCCGACATCGCGAAGACGCCGCCCGGCCCGATCGGCGTGTTCATGGGCTACGACTTTCACATGTCGGCCGGCGGACCGCGCCTGATCGAGGTCAACACCAACGCGGGCGGTGGCCTGCTCAACGCCCACCTGCGCGAGGCACACCGGACCTGCTGCCACGACCTCACCACCACGACGCGGCTGCCTGCAACCCTGGATGCCACGTTGGATGCATATATGGCAGCGTTCAATGCCGAGTGGCAGCGCATCGGCCCGAATAAGGGCGCGGGCCGGCCGCTGGCCTCCGTGGCTATCGTCGATCGCGCGCCTTCGAGCCAATATCTCTACCCGGAGTTTCGCCTTTTCGAGCAGATGTTCCGCGCCCGCGGGATCGATGCCGCGATCGCCGACCCGGATGAACTCGTTTTCGACGGCGAACAATTGACGCTTCACGGCCGACGGATCGACCTCGTCTACAACCGTCTGACAGACTTTTATCTCGACGATCCGGCGTCCGCTGCCCTGCGCGCCAGCTACGTTGCAGGCACCACCGCGATCACCCCCAACCCGTGGGTGCACGCCCATTATGCTGACAAGCGCAATCTCGTTGTGCTGTCCGACAGCGCCGCACTTGCGGGCATGGGCCTCGAAGAGGAACACATCGCAACGCTGCGCGACGTCGTTCCCGCCACTTCCCTCGTGACGCCACAGACCGCTGACGCCAACTGGGCTGCGCGTAAGCACCTGTTCTTCAAGCCGTTCGGCGGGCACGGCGGCAAGGCTGCCTATCGCGGCGACAAGCTGACACGCACCGTTTTCGCCGAGATCGCCAAGGGCGGTTACATCGCCCAGGAACTCGTCGCGCCGAGCGTGCGAACGGTGATGGTCGACGGCGTTCCCCAACTCCTCAAGGCCGATGTTCGCGCCTACACATACGATGGGCAGATCCAGCTCGTCGCCGCGCGTCTCTACCAGGGCCAGATGACGAATTTTCGCACACCAGGTGGCGGCTTCGCGCCGGTTCTGATCGTCGCCGACGTCATGGCGGCATGTGGCTGCAAGTGATCCCAACTTGCTGCAGCGCGGCGCTGTCGACCTCCCTAAGTCGGACGCCTCGCCGATAACCGTTCACGTGGCGATGAGGCGACCCCGCCAGATCCCGTCTGGCACTACCTTTCGATCAACCGGCGCTAAGCGGAGACGGTAGAGCCAAGAAGATCGGGTCTCGCCCGATTGGAGCACGGCGTCCGCAACGACGCGATCGTACTCGGCGTCCGCTTCGCCGGTTGCCATCTCGTAGGTGTCGAGCCACGCCAGCGTGAACGCGGGCCGATGCATATCGATCAGAAGTCCGTGGACGCGTCCGGTACCGCCGAGCCCGGCGCCCTGACTAGACCCGACGTCCTGACTAGACCCGACGTCCTGACTAGACCCGACGTCCGAACCTCGCCCGACGGCGTCGCCATCCGCAACGTTATCGACGAGGCCGGGATAGGAACCGAGGTCGAGCAGGTGCCCGCGCACCGTCGCAGTACCAACGACGTCGCCCTCAGCCGCCAGCCGCAACCGCTCGTTGCGCCCGAACACGCCGGTACAATCAGGACACAGCGTCCCGTAGACGAAGAGATACGGCAGCATTGGTGCGTAGCGGGGTGAAGCAGATGTGGCGGCGATCATAACGCAAGCTCGGCCAACGAGCGATCGGATTTGCTTTAACCGGCTGGCCGACCACCATCGACAGCTTCGACGGGCTTAGCTGGCTTCTTTGCGGGGCGTTTGGCTGGCTGCGGCGTCGGCGGCACGGACGGCACCGTCGGACCCACTTCAGACGACCAGCCGCCGCCCGTCGGCGGGCGGGCATCGGAACGCGGCGTCTCTTTCGACCGCTCTGGCTCGACAACGGCGGGAGGTGTCGCGCGAACGCGCTTTTCGATTGGCGCAGCCGGCGGACGGTTATCGCGTGGAACGACCTGCGGGTTCGGGTTCGTCATCTGCGTCAGCTCCCGCAAGATCCCTGGCGCGACAATCGACAGCGGGTTGACGAGAACCTGCGGTTGGCCGAGCGATCCTTGGATGGCGAACGTCAGGCCGAACACGCCATCGGACAGCAATTCGCCAAATAGCGGCACGCCGCTGAACGCGTTGTTCAAGCCCTGCAGCGGGATAAAGGTACCACCTAAGTTGACGGTTTTCATCCGGAAATCGACTTTCCCGGTCATCGCGACGCCCTGCAACGGCCCTCGCAAGTAAGCGTTCTCGACCACGAACTGACCGTGACCGACCGAGAACGGCACTTTCATCCGGTCGAACTCGACGGAACCACTCGTCTGTTCGGCACCACTCGACCGCCCCTGACGGCCCGCAGCGGCTGGCCCGCCCCCTCGTCCACCCGTGGCTGCAGCTGCCGAGCCCGGCGACTTCGCCAGTTCGGCCACGACCGCATCGCCGAGCACGCGGAAGTCATCGACCCACAGGGTCCCGGTTTTTTCCGCCGGACCACGACCATCGACATTGACCTCGAGCCGCCCCCGCCCGGACCGCATGTTGGGATAGAACCCGATCAGCCGGAACGCTTGTCCGGCATCGGTCGTGTCCGCCAGCAGCAATCGCGGCGCACCGGGTTGGACCGGCGCCATGGCCACCGCCACTGGCCCGCCGCCGTCCATCGTGCCGCGGGCATCGAGCGTGACGAGCTTTTCGCCGCGCCGCGTGAGCTTGAGTTTAAGGCCACGAACCGACACGTCGTTATGGCCGATGACGTTCTCGATCTCAGCATCCAGTTCGAGCGCGGCCGACGGCTTCGTGGCCTTCGCGGGCGGCCGATCCGGGGCGTTGTTGAGCGACAGCAGCGAGCGGAACAGGTCGCGGCCATCGAAGTTGCGGCCTTTGACTTTGACCTGCCATACGCCGGTCTTGTCGTTGCCGTCGGTCTTCAGCAACGCGCTGATCTGGACCCGCGACACGACGTTGAGGGCCAGTTCCTTGAGTTCGATTTCGCGCAATCGGTTGTCGGCCGAAATCGCAGCCGTTCCTTGCATCGTGATATCGTCGCCCTCCAGCCGGAGGTTCTGCAGCTCGACTTTGTGGGTCTTGCCCTTGACGATGTCGGCTTGGAGAAGCGCCGATCGACCGCGGGCCTTACGCCACGCGATACTATCGAATGCGATTTCTGCGTTTGTCAGGTCGGCACGCAATTTCACCGTGTGCGGGTCGGCTTTGTCCGCGCCTTTCTCGATCAGGATCTCGACCGGCACTTCCCCTTGAATGATGTGGTTGATGTCGATACCGAGCTGATCCCGATCGGCGTTGTCGAGCACGGCCGACAGCCGTAGCGGCGGTTGCTTCTCGCCGTTGTCTTCCAGAATGCGCTGCCAGCCAAGTTTGATCGGCACGCCGTTGACGAGAAATTCCCCGCTCGCGTCGACGGCAACGGGCGTCACGTCGATGGCGAAGCTTCCGGCTTGGGCATCGAAGGCGCCGCCGAGCTGCTTGCCCTTTACGTCGGTCAGCTTCGCCTTGGCCTCGATGTTGACGTCGCGCGCCAACAATCCGGCGATCAGCGGGAAAGTCAGCTTGATGTTGCCGTCGGCTTTGCCGTCGAGGCCATCTGTCGAAATCTGATTGTTCCGCAGCAGGCGCAGCGGGCTCTGGTCGAGGACATCGAGTACCGGCACGACGCCAGCGGTCGCCCGGAACGTGACTTCGCCAGTTGGCGCGGGCTTGTCGAGATCACTGCCCGAGAACCGGCCGCCTTTGATCGGTACCCGGCGACCGGCGCCCAGCGCAATATGAGCATCGGGAATGTTGACTTCCAGCGCATTGTCTTCAAGCCGCATCAGCAAGCGTGGGGCCTCGATCGGCGACAGCCACGCCAGTGGAACAGCAGTGACATCGGCAGCCTCCAGCGCGATCGACAGGCGCCGCGGCTCGACGCCAGCTGGCACGCCAGCGTCGTTGGCGTAGCCGCCATTGTAGAACTTGATCGTCGCCGACCGGATCGCCCCGCGCCGGATGCGCTCGCCAACCCAACTCCGCGCGCCGTTTGCTATGCCGCGTGGCCACAGCGCCTTCAACCGGTCGACCGTGGTCGCACCGAGCTTCGCCTCGAAGAACCCGCCGCCAGCAGGTCCGGTCAGAACGCCGCCGGTCCCGGTCAGCTGCGCCCCGCCAGCGGCGAGCGCGATCCGATCGAAGCGGATTTCGTCCGCCACAGCTGGCCCAGTGCCAGTTGCAGGAACATAGCGGCCCTGAAGGGCACCTTCGGTCAGCGCCATTGCCTCGACGCCGAACTCGTCGGCCGCAAGCTGCCCGCGTTCGGTGGCCAGGCCAAATGCCCAGCCGCGCCCGCCAGTGTCGGCTTTAGCGACACCTTTCAGCGCCACCACCGAATTGCCCCACGCCAGCGTCGCCGTATCGAGATCGAGCCGCCCCGTCGAATAGCGCGCACCAATCGCGACCCGGTCGATGTTGAACGGCGCGTCGGTCACCGACGGCAACACGAGCGTGCCCGCGCTTCCCTCGAACGCGATCGCAGCTGCCGACACTGCACCATCGGCCGAGACGTCGATCCGGATATCGCCCGACACGGGAAGATCGAGCGGCTGGAGCATGGCCAGTTGCGGCATCGCTAGCCCCAGCACGCGAGGATTCACATCGCGTACCGTGGTAACGATCGACACATCCTGCCGGCCCGTTGCGCCAGAACCCGTTGCTGCACCCGTCGCACCAGCGCCCGTCGCTCCTGTCGTCGCCGTCGCCTCGAAGGCAATGGTCCACGGCCCTCGGCTCGAGGCGACGCGGGCCCGACCAGATGCAAGGCGGGCAGCGGTCGACCTATCGAGGTCGATACTGCCTTCGACGATCCGCCATTCGCTCAATGCCCCGCGATTGTCGACGCTGACGAACGCATCTTTGATGGCGATTTCGCGCAAGTATGTCGGCCCGTCGGACTTGCGCTGCGATCGGTCAGTCGCCGACGCAATGAGCGCAGCAAGGTCGAATTGATCTCCGCCTCTGGTTGCCACCTCCGACGGCGGGGCCGCGCCCCCGGCGGTGCCGGCACCATCGACGGTCGGGCCGCGACCGATGCGGCCATCCGGCTTGCGATCGCGGGCGTCGAGCATCAGTTTGAAGCCGCCAGCATCGGTGTAGGCGACAGACACCCTCGGTTCGATCAGCTCGATCCGCGACGGCACCAATCTCGCCGAGCGCAATGCGAGACCGGACAACTCGATCGCTGCAGAGGGAACGGACGCGACCGTGTCGCCCGATTTCGTCGCCAACCGCAGGTTCGCCAGTCGCATTTCGACGCCGCGGCCGTCGTCGCTCATTGCGATCTGGGCATCGTCGACCTGAGCCACGAGCCCCGACAATTCCGCATTGATCTCAGCTTCGATCAGACCGGCGAGCGGCTTCAGCGAGATCGGGCCGTACTTAATACGAACATAAGCCATTCCGATCGCGGCAGCGGCTACGACGGCAATGGACAGCATGACCAAGCTGGCAGCAGCGATCCCGCGCCTGACAAGCGAGGGGCGGCGGCCGACGCCCGCACGCGGCTTGCGCCGTGTGGTCCCCGAGCTCGTCTCCCAATCGGCCAATCCTGCGTCCTCCTTGATCGACGTTGCCGGTCCAAACGGAGCCGATGACCGTCTGGCCTCCCGACGTCCAAACCACGACAATACGCACGAAAGCTGGCCGTTGTGTCGAGACTGCTTCGAGTTAATGCCTCACCCAACGTGTCACAATCTGTCGTCCGAACAACCCTTGCTGGCGCTAATCTCATTTCAACCGTCGCCGTAGACGCATCGTCACGAATATCCGACATCACAGGTTCAAATTCGTCAAAAGAAAGGCTCTGCTATGGTTCAAGACGGCGATAAAGCCCCCGATTTCAAGCTGCCCGCAGACGATGGCACGACGCTCCAGCTGTCGAAGCTGAAGGGCTCACCGGTCGTGCTCTACTTCTACCCTAAGGACGACACACCGGGCTGCACCTCTGAGGCCAAGGACTTCTCCTGCCTCGTCGACCAGTTCGCTTCCGCTGGCGCCACCGTAATCGGAATTTCACCCGACTCGGCCGAAAGCCACAAGAAATTCAAATCGAAATACGAACTTCGCGTCCCCCTGGCCGCCGACACGGCCCAGGAGGCGTCGAACGCGTATGGCGTGTGGGTCGAGAAATCGATGTATGGCAAGAAATACATGGGCGTCGAACGGGCCACTTTCCTGATCGACGCTAAGGGCAAGGTCGTCAAATCGTGGCGCAAGGTGAAGGTCCCGGGGCATGCCGAACAGGTGCTCGAGGCCGTCCGGACTTTGGCGAAATAGCGGCAACTTTCAACTCCGCAGACGATGCGAGCCTGCCTGCAGCGCGTGCAACCGCTGCATCGCGGCCACACGCTGCAACTATGCCCACGACGCGTGACGTAATCTGGAGACTATGTTAGGTTAACGCTTCGCGGGTGGGCTATGGAAGCACTGTCTACCAGCATTGTTGGGCACCGGATCGACACTATGCCATTGCGCATCGGTGCGGTGTTGTCCCGAGATGGGGCCGACACATTGGACGCGAACGGGTGGACGATCATCGAGGGGGTTGAACATGTTGCCTAACTTCAAGAAGCCAGAGACCGATCTCGGTAAGATCCCGATGGGGCCGGGTGCCACGTCGATGCCACCGCCGATCGCTCCGATCATGCAGGCGTCGTCCACTGGCCGCGCCGGCACACCGTCGATCATCGGCCCCGATCTCGTGGTCGTCGGCAACCTCGTCTCCAAGGGCGACGTCCAGATCGATGGCGAAGTCCAGGGCGATGTCCACTCGGGCTATGTGATGATCGGCGAGAAGGCCCGTCTGACTGGCAGCATCATCGCCGATGAAGTCGTGGTTCGTGGTCAAGTCATGGGCTCGATCCGGAGCAAGCGCGTCCAGCTCCAAGCTTCGAGCCACGTCGAGGGCGACATCCATCACTCCGCGCTCGCGATCGAGCAGGGCGCATTCTTCGAAGGTAAGTCGCGTCGTTCTGAGGATCCGACCGCTGGCGTTCAACGGCCCGAGATCGGCACCATGGGCGGAACGTCCATCACTGGATAACCGCGCGGCACGTCCATCACCGGATAACCGACGGTTTGCGACCTACCAACCTCGTTCACGTGGCTGGCCCATCCCATGGCTTCAGCCGCAGTCGTTTTCCCGGCAGTGCCGCGAACCGACTGTCCTGGCACGACAGCACCAGTACCTGATGGTGCCGAGCTGCCGTTGTCAGGCACCGGAAGATGGCGGCCAGCCGCGCGTCATCAGTATAGACGAGCGCGTCATCGAGAATGACCGGCGTCGGCTGCCCGTTTTCGGCCAATACCCGCCCGTACGCTAGGCGCACGAGAATGGCGATCTGCTCCGCCGTTCCGCCTGAGAATTTCATCGGCGCCAGTCGCTGCCCGCCGCGAGCCAGTGCCGTCACCGATAGCTCCCGGTCGAGATCGAGCGCCGCGTCGGGGAATACATCGGCGAGATACGGTTCGAGACGCCGCATCACGGGCTCGAGCAGCCGATCCTGCGCCCCTCCGATGGCCTCATCGAGCAGGCCGCGCAGCAACGCAAGTCCGCCCGCTTCGTCCTCGTAAGTCGCAACCGAGGCCTCGGCCCCCGCGAGGTCGCCCGCCAGCCGCTCGATGTCACCGGCGGTGAGCTCCGCACCGGCACCTTCCTGCATGCCGAGAAGCCTTTGGAGTTCGAGATCGACCTCCTGCAGCTCGCGCTCGCGGGCCGCCAACGTCGCCGCCCAAGTTTCGCGGTCTGCAAGCAGCGCCTCCATCGCCTGCGCGCTCGGCAGCGTGTCGCGGAAGGCGACTTCCTCACGCACCCGGTCACGGAGTGCGGCCGCCAGATCGCCCAGGCGTTCTTTGAACGTGTCGGCGCTGATCACAGCATGGCCGACATCGCCTTCGGTTTGAACGACCCCGCCGCCGCGCGCATCGCTCCCCCCGCCCTCAGTCCTTTCGCTCTCGATCTTGAGCCGCGCACGCGCCGATTCGAGCGTTCCGGTCAGCCGTGCGACCGCGAGCGCGGCCTCGTCGGTCGCCGCGCGCTGCCGTTCGCCCTCACGCGTCGCCACTGCCAGTTCCGCGCGAACGTCTGCCAGCGCGGCCTCATGTCCCAGCGCCGCCCCGTCTGCGCTGTTTTCAGCCGCAGCACCTAGGCCCCCAGCAGCGTCGCCCGCTCCGGCCAGCCCCGCCATATGTCGACCGTTCGACCCGCCAGCCGCAACATCATCGCGCATGGTTGCGACATGGCTGAACAGATCCGGCGCCGGAGCCGCCCCCAGAGCCGCCCCCGGTGCCACGCCCGTCCGCGTCGCGCGAGCCGATGACCGTGCCGATGACCGTAGCGCCGCAGCAGCGCCAGACGCGACCCGACGCGGTGCCTTTGCAGGCCCCGAATCTTCTCGACCCGTATCTTCTGGCCCCGCATCCTCCAGCCGTTGCCGCTGCCCTTCCCGTTCCGCAACGGCCGCCACTTCGGCCGCGAGCACCGCTAACCCGTCGGGCGCAATCCCGTCGAGCCGCGCTTGGCTGTCTGCCAGTTGGCGCTCGATCTCCGCTCGCCGCTTGGCAGCCGCCTCGGCGTCATCGACGGACGCGAGCCCCGCCGACGCGAGCCCTGCGCTGATGTCGTCGCGAGCCCGAGCCAGCGCGGCTTCAAGCTCCACGCGGTTCGACTCCGCTGGCAGGTCGACGACGATCCGGCCAATGCCAGGAATATCGAGCTCGATCGGCCACGCGCCATCAGCCGTGGCAATCGCGATCTCGCCATCTGCCAGCGGCTGCCCATCGCGCAGGATACGGCCGCCGGCGCCAGCCTCGTACGCGATCGTGACCCGAGGCAGCGCCGCAGCCAACGCATCTTCGGCGCGCTCGCGACGGCGCACGGCATCGCGCAGCCCCTCGATGGCAGACGTCGTCACCATGTTCGCAGCGCCTTCGCGGGCCAGCCGGTCGCTCCCGTCGGATAGCCCCCGGGCGTCACTTAGCCGTTGGACCAGAATACGATACCGCCGCGCCGTCTCATTGGCTTCGAGCCTCGCCTGCTCCGCCGACAGCGTCTCGATGCGGTTGGCGGTGATCGAATAGGCTTCGCGGCGCGACGATACCTCCGTGTTCGCGGTGTGGAGTTCAGCTTCGAGCCGCGCAATATCGGCCGCCAGCGCCACCAGCTCCTCGGCCTCCCGCAACGCAACCGCAGCCGCCTGGCGTGCGGCGACAGCCTCCCGGTAACGGCGCGTTGCGTCGTTGGCAGCCGTCACGGCAGCCTCGGCGTGAAGCCACGCCTGGCGAGCATCTTCAATACCCGCTGATCCAGCGCCTACGACACCACCAGCAGCCCCCGCCTGCCTGGACGCCAGCGCGGACAGTACCATGCGCCGCTCGCTCAACGCGGTGATCCGCGCCACCCGCTTGGCAGCCACGTCTTGAGACGCCTTGGCATCGGCAAGCACGCGGGCCGCATCGTCCCGGCGACGGATCGCCTCGAGCCACGGACCGCGCGGCTGGCTCTTGGATGCCGTGACCAACGTTTGCAGTTCGCCAGCCACGCTATCGCGGACCTGCTGCAACCGTTTGGTCCCCGACAGGCTCGCCACCTCGCGTTCGACGATGTCCTTGAGCGCCGAGCGCGCAGCGACCTCGGGCGACAGCTGCGTGTCGTCGATCGCGCCGCGTTGGCCGACCCAGAGGAACCCGTGCGGACCGTGCGTACCGCCGCCATCACGGTCGGCGAGCCCGATCAAGTCGGCCAGCCGCGTCTCGGCTTCAGGCCCCGTCCACGCATGACGAGACCCGCCACCATCCAAGGCCTCGAGCCGCGCCGACTTTTTCCGCCCGAACGTTTTCGTGATCCGCCAACGTCCGCCTTCGGCCTCGAAATCGGCCTCGAGAACGGCCGTGCCACCCTCCTCCGACGCCATCGACCGCAACTCGCCCGAGGTTCCCGTGTGCTTGGCGAAGAACACCGTTTCGACCGCGCGGAACATTGTCGATTTGCCCGCCTCGTTGGGCGCGATCAGCACGTCGAGACCGCCCGACAGGCCTTCGACCGCCAGACCATCGCGGAACGGCCCCACGTCGCGGAGCCGGATGGCCGACAATCTCATTCGGCCGCCTCGCGGAACCGCCGCTCGTATTCGACGAGCTTGCGAATGGCCGCCGCTGCCCTGCGCGCTTCCGGCGTTCCAGCCCCGCCCTCGATCAGCCGCAAGCGCGCCGTGATCGGGCCGAGGTGGGGATCGCGCTCCAGCCGACTGATCGCGCCAGCCCCGGTTTCTCGCACCACGCCCCCGGTGTTGATCCCGGCATAGCGCAGCGTCGCCTCAGTCTGGGCACGCCACGCGTCGAGCGATCCGGCCATGTCCGCATCGATCCTGCCGCTCAGCGTCAGACGAAGCAGTTGGCGCGACGGCGGCACGACGCTTGCCCCGGCGGTCGGGCCGCGTTTCAGTATCGTATCGAACACCGCAGGATCGGCCCGCGTCAGATCGAGCGTGATGTCGCGCCAGTCGAACCAAGCCGTCTTGACCGGCGTCACCTGAGACGGCAGCTCGGCGCCAGGGATGCGCACCACGAGCGCATACCCCTGGCCGTTGTCGTCGAAGCTGTCAGGCTCGGGCGTGCCCGAATACCACGCGCTTGGCCCGACCTCGCGCACCCCGTGCCAGTCGCCCAGCGCCAGATAATCGAGGCGGTGGCGCACCGCGCCTTGGGGATCGATCGGCACGTTGGCACCGGCACTGCCGAAATCGAGCTTGGTCGAGCCATGGGCGAGGCCGATCCGGATCGTTCCAGGTGGCGTTGGACTGCCGCCGAACCACGCCGTCGGATCGACCGGCGATGTCCGCGCATGGAGCGGCGCTGGCAGCACGATTACACCCGGCTCGATCTCGACCGGCGCGGGCTCCGTCAGCAGACGCACATTCCCGGCACCCGGACTGCCCGCGGCCGCCCCGACTGCCATGCGCCCGTCTCCCATGAGCCCGTCTGGCATAAGATCGAGCACACGTTGCCACACGCTCCCCTGACGGGCCGGATCGTGGTTTCCCGGCAATAGCCACCACGTCATATGAGCCTGCCGCCGCATCCGCTCCAGCGCCTGACGGACCAGCTTGTCGGCCACCGCCCGACTATCGAAGACATCGCCCGCAATCAGTGCATGCCGCGCCCCGGCATCTGCCGCGACGGCACCCAGCCGGTCGATGATATCGAGCCGCGCCTCTTCGAGCGGTCGAGCCACGTCGGGCTCGAACCCCTTGAACCGGCGGCCGATGTGCCAATCGGCAGAATGGATGAATGTGATTCCCATTCGGTCAGTATGTTCATTTTTTGTTCTTTTACAAGCCGCCCCCCTTACGGAATGTGTGGACGGCGCTAGCTACGACCCGAACGCCAACGGTCGTCGTCCCCGCGCTGCATCGCAGCCGAGGGTCGCAGCTCACAAAAGGGGTCCGGCGGAGCGGGCTGGCCCTGTGGCCGAAAAATCGGGTTGGTGGGATGTGGGCCAGATGTGCTGCGCCGCCTCGACAGCGAGATGGCTGCACGCCCGCTCCGCCCTCCCGCCGGTGATGGGGGTGCCAGCCAGACCATCCCGGATCCAGCCGTTCGGCCATTGCCGACCCTATGCGGATCGGAGCGGCCACACCCGCAGCCAGGCCCAGCTGATGGGTGCCCGAATGCCGGCAAAAGGCCCCGTCCCAGACCGCCCAGCTCGCGAACCGGACCCCATGGACGAGACCCGATCAAATTACGCCAATCCCGGCAAGCGGGGATAACTTTTAAATGTCGATTGTTGCCGGAAGGAAAAAATTTGGGGGCTAGGGAGTTGGCAGTTGGCAACAAGATAGTCCCAACTCTCAACTCCCTCGTCTACCCTAGCCGCTTGGCCGCCGCCGACAGCCGCTTGACCTGCCCGAGCAATTCCGCCTTGCGCGCCTGCGACTCCTCGATCGCTTCGGGCTTGGCACGCGCCATGAAGTTTGGATTGTCGAGCTTGGCGTCCATCTTCGCGATATCTGCCTCGGCCGCCGCGATCTCTTTCTCCAGCCGCTTCTTTTCCGCGTCGAAGTCGATCAGCCCCTTGAGCGGGATCGCCGCCGTGGTCTCGCCGACCACCAGCACGGCGGCCTCCTTCGGCGCCGTCTTGGCGAACGTGATGCCATCGAGCCGGGCCAGCCGCGAGATCGTCTCCTCGTGACGCGTCGCCCGGTCGCGCACACTGGCCTCGGCGGCAACGAACACAAGCGGCACTTTGGTGCCCGCCGAAATATTCATCTCCTGGCGCACCGAACGTACCTCGCTGACCAGCGCCACGACGAAGCCAACCTCGGCATCGATCTCGGGATCAGCCAGACCTTCGAACACCGGCCACGTCGAGCGGCACAGCAGGTCGTCGCGCGCCACACCGTATTCGACCATGTGCGCCCACAGTTCTTCCGTGATGAACGGCATGAACGGGTGCAGGAGCTTGAGACACTGGTCGAGCGTCCACGCGACCGTCGCCCGCGTCTCCTCCTTGACCGCCTCGTCGTCGCCCATCAGGTGCGACTTCACGAGTTCGAGATACCAATCGCAGAACGTACCCCAGATGAACTCGTATACGGCAATCGCCGCATCGTTGGTGCGGTGCGCCTCCAGCGCCTCCGTCACCTCGCGCGCCGCCCGCTCGGTCTCGCCCGCGATCCAGCGGTTCAGCGGGTCTTGGACGCCAGCCGGATCGAATTCCTTGCGCCGCACGCACTCGTTCATCTCGGCGAACCGCGCCGCGTTCCACAGCTTGGTTGCGAAGTTGCGATAGCCTTCCACACGCTGCTTCGAGAAGCGAATGTCGCGGCCTTGAGTCGACAATGCGGCCATCGTGAAGCGCAGCGCATCCGCTCCGTATTCGTCCATCAGGCCAAGCGGGTCTTCGACGTTGCCCTTCGACTTGCTCATTTTCTGGCCCTTCTCGTCGAGGACGAGGCCATGGATGGCAACCTTGCGGAACGGCACTTCGCCCCGGAATGCGAGGCCCATCATCATCATGCGGGCAACCCAGAAGAAGATGATGTCGCGTCCCGTCACCAGCAGCGCGGTTGGATAATATCGCGCGAGTTCGGGCGTCTCGTCGGGCCAGCCCAGCGTCGAGAACGGCCATAGGGCAGATGAGAACCAAGTATCCAGCACGTCGGGGTCGCGCGTCAGCGGCGTCGGCTTACCGTAGTGCGCCGTGGCAGCGGCCATCGCATCCGCCTCGGCTGCAGCAACAAACACCTGGCCATCCGGCCCATACCAGGCCGGGATCTGATGCCCCCACCACAGCTGCCGCGAGATGCACCACGGCTGGATGTTGTGCATCCACTCGAAATACGTCTTCTCCCAGTTCTTCGGCACGAACTCCGTCCGGCCGTCCTCGACCGCGCGGATCGCCTCTTTCGCCAATTCCCCCGCGTTGCAATACCACTGGTCGGTCAGCCACGGCTCGATCACGACACCCGAGCGATCCCCATGCGGCACGGTGTGCGTCGTCGGCTCGATTTTCGCCAATAATCCCAGCGCATGGAGATCGGCGACCACGCGCACGCGCGCCTCGAACCGGTCGAGCCCGCGATAGGCCTCGGGAACTTCGCCGGTGAGCTTACCCTGCGCGTCGAGAATGTTGATCTGCGCCAACCCGTGCCGCTTGCCAACCTCGAAATCGTTGAAATCGTGCGCCGGCGTGATCTTGACCGCACCCGTCCCCTTTTCGGGATCGGAGTACTCATCCGCCACGATCGGAATATCGCGATCAGCCAGCGGCAAGCGCACGCTTCTTCCGACCAGCGCCGTGTACCGCTCGTCCGTTGGATGCACCGCCACCGCGCTATCGCCCAACATCGTCTCGGGCCGCGTCGTCGCCACGACGACGAACCGCGACGGGTCGCCGCTCAGCGGATAGCGGAAATGGTACATATGCCCAGACGGATCGCGGCTCAGCGCCTTGCGCAGCCCCTCCACGTCGAACGGCTTTTCCGGGTCGCCATCGGTCCAGGTGATCGAGCCGCGCTTTTCCTCGGCCACCACCTCGAGATCCGAGATCGCGGTCTGGAACTTCGGGTCCCAGTTGACCAGCCGCTTATCCTTGTGGATCAGCCCACGGCCGTGCAGCTCGACGAACACCTTAACCACGGCCGCCGACAGCCCCGGATCCATCGTGAACCGTTCGCGGCTCCAGTCGCACGAGCACCCCAACCGCTTGAGCTGGTTGACGATCGTACCGCCGCTTTCCGCCTTCCACGTCCACACCTTCTCCAGGAATTTCTCGCGGCCAAGCTCGCGCCGTCCGGGCTGCTTGGCGGCCGCAAGCTGGCGCTCGACGACCATTTGCGTCGCAATGCCGGCATGGTCCGTCCCCGGCTGCCACAGCACGTCCTTGCCGCGCATGCGCTCGAACCGGACGTAAACGTCCTGCAGCGTATTGTTGAGCGCATGCCCAAGGTGCAGCGATCCCGTTACGTTGGGTGGCGGGATGACCACGCAGAACGGCTCGCCATTTGCCCCAGCCCTAGCCCCTGCCGAGCCGACCCCGCCAACCTTCGCCGAACCGGCTTTGAACGCCTCGGCCTTGTTCCACTCATTGGCGATGCGCGGCTCGATCTCGGCCGGCTGGAACGTCTTCTCGAGCATCTGCGGGTCGTTTCTCTAAGGTGATGATACAGCGGCCGGGCGATCTGCCCGACGTTCCGCCCGACACAATCCACACGACGGGCGTCGCGACAACCGGCCTCGCGGGTCGGCAGCACTGGTTTGGCCGCTAGGCGCGAACTTGGCAAGGATCGGCACGCGGCGCCTCAGCCCAGCACGGCCCGACGACCCGCCAAGTGTCGGCCGACTTTTCAGCCAGCCAAGCGCCGGCTCAATCGGCCTTGACGTCATCCCGGTCGGAACGGACAGCCACTGGCGGGTTCTCGGCGAGCTCCCGGCGCAGCGCCTTTTCGACGATGCGCGGCATATTGCTATCGAGCCACTGGCGCAGCATCGGTCGCAACAGTTCCGCTGCGGTCTCCTCGAACGCCTCTGACATTTCGTCGACGATAACCGGGCTCGCCCCGCGCTCCGTCACGACCAGGGCTGTCGATGGGGCAAGCTGGGAAGCGCCAGCAGTGCTGACAGAGGGGCTGTCAGGGGATTTGGCCGGGGCCGCAGGTGCCGCAGGTTTGACGTCAACCGCCGCCGATACAGCCTGTGCCCCGTTCACCGTGGCCCCGTTAGTCTTGGACACGTCAGGCTTGGATACATCTGGAGTTACGCCAGCAGGCTTGGACGGATCCGGTTTTGAAGCCGCTATTGCCGCTTCGTTCGGAGCCGCCTCGGGTTTGGCCGCCGCTGGCATGGGAGTATCTGGACCGACGCTGGCAGGCTGCGCAACGGTCTTGGAGGCGGCCGCTTTTGTCGCTTCCGGCGCACTGACAGGCGCTGCAGCCGATACCGCAGCAGGTGTGGCGGGGAGAGCGGCGGGCTGGACAACGGCGGACTTCGTTACCGAACCCGTTGCTACAGTCTCCGCTGAACGAGGTGTTTGCACGGTTGCAGCATCCGGCGGATTGCCGTTCGCCTCGAATGGTCCAGCGCCCGCTGGAGCGCCGACTGCTGCGACCGGCACCTTGGCCGATGGAGCGACATTCGCGGCCGCCGTCGCCACGGCCTGAGCTGCCACGGGGCTGATTGCCGCCAAAGATGGAAGCCCCGTTGTGCCAACGACGGCTCCAGCCGCAGCGCCAGTCGACGGCCCGTCAGCTTGCTTGGCCGTTGCTGCGGGCAGCCCCGACGGACCGTCCGAAGCCTTCGACGCACTGTCTACCGGAGCAACGGCGCGCAACGAGGCGAGTGCCGGTTGGGCCTCGATGACCTCGGGCGCCGGAGGAGCCGTAGCGCTCACCGACAACACCGGCGGCAGATTTAAAGCACCCTCCGCCGCCCCCGGTAGAGGCGCACCGGATGGCGATGTAGCCGACGGCGTCCCGAAATCCATTCGTAACGTCGGTTCGGGTCGCGGCGATGCCCCGCCCTCGGGCAGCCGGTTTGCTGGTGCCAATGAACTGAGGTCGAACGCGCGCGTGACCGGTGGGGCAGTCGGCATCGACGCAATGACGACCGGAGTCGGTATCGCGGGTCCAGACATCGCAGGAGCTGGCGTCACAGGCACCGTCGACCCAAGACCTGAGGGCGGCATTGTCGCTGCCGCAGGCATGGTGGCGATCGGCTGCGCGGATGCCGGGATCGAGCGGACGGCAGCGGTTGGCGTCCCTGCAGCCCCCAACGCCGGGGGAAGCGGTCCCTGCTGTGGCACTGCCGGACCCGTCGCAATGACGGTCGGCGGCGGTCGCGGTGCCAACGGCACCACCCCTGGTTTCGCCATCGGCACGATCAGTCCGCCCAGGTCGTCCTCGAACGGGTCCCTGACCGCGAGCGGCGGCATCGGCGTTGGCACAGGCATCGCCATCGGGGCCGGCATTTGGCTCGGCATTACATGCGGTGAACTTGCGCCGTTGGGTCTGCCGTTTGCGCCTGGTATTGAACCAAATACGTCATTCAACCGGGCCGACAACGAACCGGGGGCCGCGTCCGCCACGGGCGGAACCGGTAGCGCGTCTCGGACAGGATCCTCGGCAATGATCCGGCGGATCGACGCGAGGATGTCATCCATGCTCGGTTCGGCCTGAGACTTCTGTGTCATACTGCCCTCGACCTGCCCTCGATATTCGAACGGCTATGCCGCCCCGCTATAACGCGGCTGTGGGCCTGACTGTACCGTCGGTTGCAAAACCGTCCACATGCGTTTTGTAAGGGCGATAATTGGGCGTGGCGGCAGTTGTGTGGCGCGATGTCGAACGGTCCCGTCGCTGGTATGTGGCAAAAGACAGTGCGCTAGCCCGAGGCAACAGACGTCAGCACCGAAAAACCCGACCCAGCAATGACCAATCGTCCACAGGCACGGCAGGCGGACACAGCAACACAGTCAAACGACGGGAAGCGCAATTACTTCGTCGGCTTGTGCCGTTCACCGTGGGTTTCCCACAAGTCCCGACGCTCATAGCGCCCGTCGGCGTGCGTGATGTCGAGACCCCACCACTTGCGCCGAACTTCCTGATAATGGACGGTCGGGTCATACACTTCGGTGACTGCGGCTAGCTCTTGCATGTTGAGCCGACCGATCGCCTGCAGCAGGGTGTAGTCGTTGACGACCAGATTCCGCTTGGTCGATACGAGATTGACCTGCGAATTGAGAAACGCCTGCTCGGCATCGAGAACGTCGATCTTGGTTCTCTGACCGACCTTCTCTTCTTCACGGACACCCGCGAGCGCGACCCTATTGGCCTCGACCGCAGCATTATCGGACACGATCTGCGCCCGTGACGCCTGCAATTGCGACCACGCGGCAACCACGGCAGATTGCGCCTCGTTCTTCGCCCGCTGGATCTCTTGCAAAGCGGCGACGTGGGAATGCTTGGCTTGGCGAACACGCGAATAAACGGCGCCGCCCTGGTCATAAATCGGGATCTGCACTTGCCCGGTAACCGTGGTCGTTCGCGACTCGTCGATTGATCGCGACGCGTCGAGGCTCTCTTCGTACTCGCCACGAACGCTGACGGTTGGCAGCAACTCGCCGCGGATCAAATCGACGTTCCAACGCGATGCCTGCTCCTGATAGAGCGCTGCAACCACCGACGGAAATTCCTGCTGCGAAATCGAGATCGCCCCCTGTAGGGTCTTCGGCACCATCTTGCCGAGCGAACGCGGTTCGACGAGCGCCCCGGGTGGCCGACCGACGAACTGTTCGAAATTGGCCCGGCTCGACTTCAAGTTGGCCTTGGCCAACTCGATGGCCGAACCCGCTCCGGCGAGGCTGGCCTCGGCCTGCGCCACGTCGGTGCGCGTAACCTCACCCACGGCGAACTGCTCTCGCGTCGATCGCAGGGTATCGGCAAGCACGCGCTGGTTGTTTTCGCGCAGCTTCAAGATCGCCTGATCGCGAATGACGTCCATGTACGCCGTCACGACGCCGATGAGCACCGTCTGTTCGGTCGTACGCAAGATTTCCCGTCCGGCGCGGACGTTGGCTTCGGCCACGTTGACGCCGTTGATCGACCGGAAGCCACGGAAAATCGGCTGGTCGATCGATACATTCCACTGCTTGGGATAAAGGCGGCCATCGCCGGATGACGCCGGGCGCGAGTCCGTATTTTGAAACGACGACGAAGCCCCGGCGTTGATCGATGGACGGAATGCGGCGTTTGCCTGTGACACGCCTTCGTCTGTCGCGCGAAGGCGCGCACGTTCGGCATCGAGCTGCGGATTGTACTGGTAGGCGGCGGCCAACGCATCACGCAAGGATTCCGCCGACGACGGTTGAGACAACCCGAGCGCCGCTATCCACAGCACGCCAAGGCCGAACACTGACACCAATGCGGACCAAACCCGACCATTGGCTCCAGGTCCCGTGCGCCGGGATACTGCCCCCGCCAGGACGCCAAAGTGTTTCGCCGCTGAAGCGCGCATTAAATCTTTCCCGGCTAGTTCGACCCGCAGTAGGCGGGGCCCCCGTTCGAGTAAGACGCATGCACCGATTCGAGCGGCGCTTCACGTGCGTCGCGACACTACCTGTGCACGAGCGAACGCGCAGTACCCCATTTCCCACACCAACCGTGCAAACGACCGGGATTCCGCGCGCCGAAGTCGTCGCAAAACCACTGTTCACCAAAACGGTTGTTGAACCCGCAGAAACGCCGATCAGGCACATCGATCGGTTGACGGTTCGCGCTATCCTGCCGCACAAGCCGCAGGTATAGCCAGAGGGCGATCCGAAAGTAGCGGGTTCGGATGAACACAGTGTGTCATTGCCGCAACGCTGCGGTCTGATTCATCGAGAGGGTGCCCGATTGCTATTCCGCTTGCCGTCGCGATCTGATTAGTATTTCAGCGGACGGGTTCGATGGGCGCTCGATTGGCAGCTTTGCTTGTCTAATAGGCGACGTCGACTTAGGCATCACGACGGTGGGCAGCGTATTCAGCCGGTGAGTTTAGTGTCTAGAACGGGCGGCACGGTGTGCCCAACCTAATAAGAAGTAACGAGCAGACGGGAGTAGGTAGCATGAAGTATCTGAGCCTTAGCGCCCTCATCGCAGCTGGCGCACTCGCCAGCAGCGTATCGATGGCCAACGCTGCCGACCTTGGCGGCAACTGCTGCGCCGATCTCGAAGAGCGGATCGCAGAACTCGAAGTCACGACGGCTCGCAAGGGCAACCGCAAAGTCTCGTTGACCGTGTCCGGCTGGGTCGCCGAGCAGGTCATCGTTTGGGACGATGGCGTCGAAACCAACGCCTACCAGACTGGCATCGGCAGCACGCTGAACTCGCACTTCAAGTTCACCGGCTCAGCCCAGATTGCTCCGGGCTACTCGGCCGGTTACGTCATCCACGTTGAAACCCCATCGTCTGAAAACCTTGGCGTGAGCCAAGTCACAGATGACGGCGGCTCGGCATTGTCGGTGCTCCAGAGCTTCTGGTTCATCAAGTCGGACCAGCTCGGCCGCATCTCGGTCGGTCAGCAGTCGTCGGCCGCCGATAACGTCGCC